>Ga0316224_1000397_pt1 | contig 63165 bp, 50 predicted proteins | sample TBH18013metaG_FD_206254 | JGI IMG/M metagenome (GOLD analysis project Ga0316224, IMG submission 206254) | Freshwater microbial communities from Trout Bog Lake, Wisconsin, USA - TBH18013 | ecosystem: Environmental > Aquatic > Freshwater > Lake > Hypolimnion/Profundal zone | place: USA: Wisconsin... | reverse complement strand
GAGCCAGGACTTCGCCGGTCTGGATATTGAGCTGGCCGAGGGGTTGGCGCGTGGCATGGATGTCACGTTGCAGCTCGTGCCCACCACGTGGCCGACCCTGATGAAGGATTTTGGTGACGGCAAATTTGACATCGCGCTCGGCGGCGTGTCGGTCACGCCGGAGCGCCAGAAGCTGGGTCTGTTTTCCATCACTTATCTGCGCGATGGAAAAACACCGATTACCCGCTGTGAGAATCAGGCGCGCTTCCAGACTCTGGAGCAGATCGACCAGCCCGGCGTACGCCTGATCGTCAATCCCGGTGGCACCAACGAAAAATTTGCCCGCGCTCAGGCTCCGCATGCGCAGCTCACCGTGTTTGCTGACAATGTCACCATCTTCGATCAGATCATCAATGACCAGGCCGATCTGATGATTACCGATGCCATCGAGGCGCGTCTGCAGCAGCATCTGCATACTCAACTGTGCGCGCTGCATCCAGAGGCACCGTTCAATACGTCAGAAAAAGCCATACTGCTACCGCGCGACATGGTCATGAAGTCGTTTGTCGATCTGTGGCTGCGGCAGTACATCAGCAGCGGCGCGTTACAGAAGTCCGAAGATCGCTGGCTGGATTTCGCCTGGGGACTTGAACCCCTGCGTCAGGCCATCGATGCGCGTTTGCTGCTGGCACCGGGCGTGGCACGCGCCAAATGGAATGCCGGTGCAGCGATTGAAGACCTGCAGCGTGAAGCGCAGGTTATTCAGGCTGCGGTGCAGCAGGGCAGTGCGCTGGGACTTTCACCGGTGTGGATTGAGGCAGTGTTTCGCGCCCAGATTGAAGCGTCGAAAACCGTGCAGCGTGCACTGTTTGCCAAATGGACTGAACAACACGCCGGCAGGTTTGATGATGCGCCCGATCTGGCAAAAACCATACGCCCTGAACTTGACCGGCTTACTGCGCAGCTGTTGTATGCGATGGTCACCAATCAGGCTGTGCTGAACGACACCGGCCGCAAAGCCGATGTAACGCGCGCCATGGAATCACTGGATGCGGCAGAACTGAGCCGGGCCGCTGCTGCGCAGGCACTGGCACCGTTTGTGACGGCGCACTGAATTACACAGACCCCAATTCGGTGACGCGAACCTGCCCGATTATTTCGGCTCGTTTGAATTGATCGTGATGCCGTGTTTGGCCAGTTCAGTCACAATTTGCTGCGCGTTGGCGTTGCCCTGTTGGGCCAGCCTGGAAGTGCCGCTGGCCAGACCATCGAGCTGCACGCGCAGCTTTTTGGCGGTGACAACGGTGGTTTCCTGACCGGTTTCCATTGCCGCGAGGTTGCGCTGTTCCACGAATAATTGATAGGTCTGGAAACCGAACCAGGCATTAATGCTGATTAGCGTGATGAGTATCGGAACCGTCGGAGTACGAATTTTTTCGCTCATTTGCCATTCTCCCTGGGGTTTGCGGTAAGCGTAATACCCTGTGAGGACAGCAGCGTGCCGATCTGCGTATTGCCGTTGGCGGCGGCGTTGGCCAGATCACGGATGAGTGTCTGGTAAATGGGCTCGAGCTGAGCGCTTTGCTGTATGAACTGGTTATTGGCCGATAATTTCTGTTGCATGCCCTGATTGGTCACAATGAGGGCGATATTGGCCAGAACCATTGTCAGCGCCAACAGGGACAAAAAAATCGTCACGCGGTACTGCAGTGTGCTCAGCATCGTAACCTCCTGTGAAAGATTCGAATGCTCACATTCTATACCCGCATCTTGTGCCACCTCAACAGTAGTTGTATGAATCAAACGATCTCCTTTGTGTTATCGCAACATCGACCTGCGGCGTGTCGCATACAGGGCACCGGCCGCAATGGCCAGCAATGCCAGCGTTCCGGGCTCGGGTACATTGCCGCTGGAGGCAACCACGTCAGCCTTGAGGACCAGGTTGATATCCTGCGCGTCACTGTAACCACTGCCGTTGGAGCCGGAGGCATCAAGCGCAATCTGATCGTTGAACTGTCCCAGGTTTGAGGTGCCGAAGCTGACGCCAAGTCCCGTTTCGGTTCCTCCTGCGGCCAGGCCCGAAAATGCATTGAAACCGCTCAGACCGAAATCGTTGGCGCCATTCAGTGTAAAGGAGCCCCCCAGCAGGTCGGACAGGCCGGTCACGTTATTGAGCACTTCCAGAGAAGTATCAATTGTCCCCGTGCCCTGGGTAAGGGTTCCAAAATCGAGCGTGATCGTGTTGCCGTTGCGGGTCAGGCTTCCAGCGCCGCCTGTTTTGAGCATGTCGGCCACGGCGTAATTATCCACCTGACCAGTCAGCGCAACATTCTGGCTGGCCAGAGCCAGATCCGCCATGTCAGGGTTGGAACTCAGGAAGGTCAGTGTGGCATTGCCGTTGTATGCGCCGGCAACGCTGGTGTTCAGACCTGCGGTGAGCGTGCCGGCTGCATTGCTTGCACCTGCAGCCAGTCCGGCGCCGAGCGTACCGCCGGCGGTGAAGGGACCCGCTGTGCTGATGCTGCCTTTGAGGACATCATTGAGGCCGGCGATCGGGGCATTATTGGACACGGATATATTTTGCGCAGTGACGTTATCACCAACGTGTACGATACCGAAATTGACACCCAGGGTATTTACCAGGGCCACGGCCTGCTGGTACACCTTGCCGGTCAGTGTGATGAGCTGATTGCCAACGCTGGCAGTACCAAGACCATCGCTGGCGCCACCGACCGTGCCGGCAGTGACGTAGTTGAGGCTGACAGTGCCGCTCTTGACGCCGGCCGAAGTTGCATCCAGGCCGGCGTTCATGGCGCTGCCGTTGCTGCTGCCGGCCAGCAGGCCGGTGATGCTGCCGGTACCGCTGGCTGCGCCGGTCGATGAGCCGAAGCCGGCATTGAGATCTTCGCTATACGCACCGGCGACCTGGGTGTTGGTCACCGTTAAGGCCTGTGCCAGTGTGCCGCCGATCCGCACGCTGCCCAGATTCACGCTGGGCGAAGGCGAGGCTGATCCGATAGCAGCATTGTAGACAGCACCGGTGACCGAGACATTTTGCGAGGCCAGCGTGAGCTGGCAATTTGGCGCGCAACCCCCGATGTTGCTGGCATCGGAAACCAGGCTGATGGTTGCCGTGCCACTTTTGTTACCGGCGCTGCCGGTATTCATGCCAACCTGAAGACTGCTGCTGTCGGTCGCACCCGGATCGAGCTGGTTAAAGCTGCCGCTGGCGGTGATGAAGCCATTGCCGCTGATGCTGGCATTCAGGGCGGCCTGCGGCGCAGTCGTGGCTTGATTGGTGATGGAGACGGTACCTGTCGGCGAGGCCGCACCGACCCGTACATTGCCCAGATTAATCGGACTGTTGTTGATGATCGGAGCGGCTTGATTGACGACGTTGCCAGTCGTGGCGATTGTGCCACTGACGCCATAGCTGGTCGAACCGATTGCCAGTGTGCCCAGGCCATTATTGACGCCGCCCACTGCACCGGCGCTGACGAAGTTGACAGCGATATTGCCGGACACCGTGCCGGCGCTACTGGTATTGACACTGACTGTCATGCCGCTGTTATTGGTACTGCCTGCAGTCAGGCCGTTGATCTGTCCGGCGCCGCTGATGAGGTTGCTGCCGGTGCCACTTGCTGCGCCGAAGCTGGCGTTGAGGTCTTCGACGAATCCGGCCGGTCCGCTGGCACTGTTGGTGATGCTAAGTATCTGGCTGACGCTCTGGCCAACCTGGACCGTACCAAAATTCAGTGGGCTGCTGTTCAACGTGCCCGCTGCAAGCTGGTACACATTGCCAGTGACAGCGATTTTTTTCCCGCCCAGGCTCGTGGTGCCCAACCCGCTGGTGCCTGCGCCATCGGACACATAATTAAGTGCAACACCACCGGTAATTGCGCCGGCTGCCGATGTGTTCAGCGCTACGCTCATGGCAGAACTGTTACTGGCCTGGCCTGCCAGGAGATTGATCGTTCCGCCGTTATTGGTGGCGCTGCCGAGGTTGGAACCAAATGTCACATCCAGTCCTTCAGTAAAGCTGCCTGACGGTGCGGTATTGCTGACGGTCAAATTCTGGCTGTTGGTTCCACCGATGCGCTGGTTGGCAATGATAACGGGAGCCGGTGTCACGCTTGCTGCTGCAAGGTTATAGGCCGCCCCGCTAACCGACACGGTTTTGCCTGCCACGTTATCAAAGTTGGTCACCACATTGAAGTTTTGTCCGGCCAGTGAACCACCGGCGATCGGTGCAAAAGAATAAGTGATTGCCGATGAGCCGCCCAGCCCAAGCGGACCGTAATTCTGGGCAGTGATGCCAAGACCGGCAGTGGTAATCCCGGTCGTCTGTATGGCACCGCGGATCACCGGACCGCTCGTTCCGGTATTGTTGACATCGAACGTGCCATTGATGTTCGATCCCACATGCACGTTGCCGAAGGCCAGGGTCGGGGTTGGCGTGTTGCCGCCGGTAATGGCGCTACCGCTGACACTGATTCCAACGTTGCCGGCTGCCAGTATCTGGCCGCTGCCGGTAACATTGGCGTGATTGTTGAAACTGTTGCCGACACCAAAGTTGGCGTTCTGATAGTCGCTTGAGACGGTAATGTTGTTCGAGCCGAGATTGAGACTTCCGGCGGCGCTGCCATCATGGATCAATGTACCGGCGGTGCTGGAGGCCCCCAGTGTGAGCAGGCCGTCGCCGGCGATTTGCACGGTGCCGCTGGTTCCGGTGACGCCGGCAGCTAACGTCAGGTTGCCGCCGGTGGCCACGACCGAGCCGGTGTTGGCAACCACCGGAACGATTGTGCCGAAGCCTGTCACGGTGCCGCTGTTGGTCAGACTGGGTGCGGTAAAGGTGCCGCCGCCGAGTTGCAACATCCCGTGATTGGTGATCGCATTACCGGTGGTGTAGTCGCGTGCGGCCAATATGTGCAACGCCCCGCTGCTCTGGATTGTGGTCAGCGTCGAATCAATCGATTTATAGGTATTGCTCGACGTATCATACGACTGGATGACTGATCCGGCGCCGCTCAGAACAACATCTGCGGCCAGGTTGGTAATCTCGGTGTTTTGCGACAGGTAGATTGTTGACCCGCCAATCGCCTGATAACTGCCTCCGGTCAGCGTACCGCCGGAAAAGTTCGTCAGCGTCGTTGGCTGCATGTACAGCGTTGAACCATTGGAAACTGAAACCACGCCATTGTTGGTCAGGGTGTTTGGCGTAAGGTAGTTGCTTGCGCTGCCGTTGCTGAAGGCGATGCTGCCATTGTTGACGATGTTGCTTCCATAAATATATCCATAGGAACCGGAGCTGCCGTCGGCCAATACCTGCAGATTTGATCCCAAAGTCAGTGTGCCGGTTTGCGAATAGATAAAGCCAGGGCCAGATGTGCCACCCAGATGTACCGTGGCGTTATCCAGCGTTTGGGTACCGGTTGAATATAAATAAGCGCTGGAGCCGGTCACGTTGATCACGCCGGGACTGGTGCCGGCAGTATTGTTGACCGTCAGCCCGTTGCTGAAGTAGGCCGTTGCTGAATTGCCGGTGATATCCAGCGAGCCATTCAGTGTCACGCCATCCAGGGTGCCGCTGCTGGAATTCGCTGTAAACAGGTTGCTCGAGCCGCCCTGTATGGTGCCGCCATGAATCGTACCACCGGCCATGCTCAGACCTGCCAGAGCGCCGGTCTGGATATTGAGGGTCGCGCTGCTGTTGTTGAGATAGCCAAGCAGGCTTACCGTTCCGCCGGTGCGGTTGATGGTGCCGATGTCAGCCTGGGTAAAATACCCACCCAGATTCAACGCCGTGTCGGTAACGTTGATGCTGCCGGTATTGGTCCACTCATAGGTCGTGTTGGCACCCGGATTACTCTGATAGCCAACCCACAGGGCCGTCGCACCACCCGCGCCGTTCATGGTTACGGTACCGGCGTTGCTGAAGCTGGTTGCGTTAAGATAAACGCTGGAGCTGTCAGCACCGGTGATGGTGCCGGCTGTGCCGTTCGTAAAAGTGGGGCCGTTGGCATACAGTGTCGTGCCGCCGGCCACGGTGATGGCACCATTATTGGTAAACGTGGTCGGACTGATATAGTTCGCGCTGCCGTTACTGAAGGCGATGTTGCCGTTGTTGACGACGGTGCCGCCATAAATATATCCGTAAGAACCGGAGCTGCCGTCGGCCAATACCTGCAGATTTGATCCCAAAGTCAGTGTGCCGGTTTGCGAATAGATATAACCAGGGCCGGATGTGCCTCCCAGATGTACCGTGGCATTATCCAGCGTTTGCGTACCGGTGGAATACAGATAGGCGCTGGAGCCGGTGACGTTGATCACGCCGGGACCGGTGCCAGCGGTATTCTTGACCGTCAGCCCGTTGCTGAAGTAGGCCGTTGCTGAATTGCCGGTGATATCCAGCGAGCCATTCAGGGTCACACCGTCCAGAGTGCCGCTGCTGGAATTTGCTGTAAACAGGTTGCTTGAGCCGCCCTGAATGGTGCCGCCATGAATCGTGCCGCCGTTCATGCTCAGACCAGCCAGCGCGCCAGTCTGGACGTTCAGGGTCGCGCTGCTGTTGTTGAGGTAGCCAAGCAGGCTCACTGTTCCCCCGGTGCGGTTGATGGTGCCGATGTCAGCCTGGGTGAAATACCCACCCAGATTCAACGCCGTGTCGGTAACGTTGATGCTGCCAGTGTTGGTCCACTCGTAGGTCGTGTTGGCTCCCGGGTTACCCTGATAGCCTATCCACAGGGCCGTCGCACCGCCAGTGCCATTCATGGTTACGGTACCGGCGTTGGTCAGGCTCGTGGCGTTGAGATAAACGCTGGAGCCATCGGCACCGGTGATGGTTCCGGATGAACTGTTCATAAAAGTGGTGGCGCCGGCATACAGTGTTGTGCCGCCGGCCACGGAGATCGCGCCGTTGTTGGTAAAGGCGCTTGGCGTAATGTAGTTGTTTGCGCTGCCGTTGCTGAAGGCAATACTGCCGTTGTTGATGAAGGAGCCGCAGTAAAAATCTGCGTAAGAACTGGCGCTGCCGTCGGCCAATACATGCAGATTCGATCCCAGAGTCAGTGTGCCGGTTTGTGAATAGAGGTAGCCTGGACCGGATGTGCCACCCAGGTGTACCGTGGCATTATCCAGAGTTTGGGCGGTTGTAGAAAATAAATAAGCGCTGGAGCCGGTCACGTTGATCACGCCGGGACCGGTGCCAGCGGTATTGTTGACCGTCAGCCCGTTACTGAAGTAGGCCGTTGCTGAATTGCCGGTGATGTCCAGTGAGCCATTGAGGGTCACACCGTCGAGTGTGCCGGTGCTGGAATTGGCAGTAAACAGGTTGCTCGAACCACCCTGAATGGTGCCGCCATGAATGGTGCCGCCGGCCATGGTCAGAACCGCCAGCGGCCCGGTCTGGATATTCAGGGTCGCGCTGCTGTTGTCGAGGTAGCCAAGCAGACTTACCGTTCCGCCGGTGCGGTTGATGGTGCCGATGTCGGCCTGTGTGAAATATCCACCCAGATTCAACGCCGTGTCGGTAACGTTGATGGTGCCAGTGTTGGTCCACTCATAGGTCGTGTTGGCACCCGGATTACTCTGATAGCCAACCCACAGTGCCGTTGCGCCACCCGTACCGTTCATGGTTACGGTACCGGCGTTGGTCAAACTATTGGCTGTGAGATAAACGCTGGAGCCATCGGCACCGGTGATGGTTCCGGATGAACTGTTCGTAAAAGTGGTGGCGCCTGCATACAGTGTTGTGCCGCCGGCCACGGAGATGGCGCCGTTGTTGGTAAAGGCGCTTGGCGTAATGTAGTTGTTTGCGCTGCCGTTGCTGAAGGCAATGCTGCCATTATTGATGATGGTGGTGCCATAAAGATATCCGTAAGAACTGGAACTGCCATCGGCCAATACATGCAGATTCGATCCCAGAGTCAGTGTGCCGGATGCTGAATAGAGATAGGCTGGACCGGACGTGCCACCCAGGTGCACTGTGGCGTTATCCAGCGTTTGGGTACCGGTTGAATATAAATAAGCGCTGGAGCCGGTCACGTTGATCACGCCGGGACCGGTGCCGGCGGTATTCTTGACGGTCAGCCCGTTGCTGAAGTAGGCCGTTGCTGAATTGCCGGTGATATCCAGCGAGCCATTCAGTGTCACGCCATCCAGAGTGCCGCTGCTGGAATTTGCTGTAAACAGGTTGCTCGAGCCGCCCTGTATGGTGCCGCCATGAATCGTGCCACCGGCCATGGTCATACCCGCCAGAGCGCCGGTCTGGATATTGAGGGTCGCGCTGCTGTTGTCGAGATAGCCAAGCAGACTTACCGTTCCGCCGGTGCGGTTGATGGTGCCGATGTCGGCCTGGGTGAAATACCCACCCAGATTCAACGCCGTGTCGGTAACGTTGATGCTGCCGGTATTGGTCCACTCATAGGTCGAGTTGGCACCCGGATTACTCTGATAGCCAACCCACAGGGCCGTTGCGCCACCCGTGCCGTTCATGGTTACGGTACCGGCGTTGCTGAAGCTGGTTGCATTGAGATAAACGCTGGAGCCGTCGGCACCGGTGATGGTACCGGCTGTGCCGTTCGTAAAAGCACCGCCGACGGCATACAGTGTCGTGCCGCCGGCCACGGTGATGGCACCGTTGTTGGTAAAGGTGTTCGGATTAATGTAGTTATTTGCGCTGCCGTTGCTGAAGGCCATGCCGCCATTGTTGACGATGGTGCCGCCATAAATCTGCGCGTAAGAACCCGATCCATCGGCCATGACATGCAGATTCGATCCCAGAGTCAGTGTGCCGGATGCTGAATAGAGATAGCCTGGTCCGGATGTGCCACCCAGATGCACTGTGGCGCCGTCCAGTGTTTGGGTAGCGGTTGAATACAGAGAAGCGCTGGAACCGGTCACGTTGATCACGCCGGGGCCGCTGCCGGCGGTATTGTTGACCGTTAAGCCGTTGAAATAGACCGCCGCCGAATTGCCGGTGATATCCAGCGAACCGTTGAGCGTTACGCCATTGAGCGTGCCGCTGTAACCGGACCCTGCCAAGCTCATTGCCGAGGTACCGCCTGTGACCGCATAAGTTCCGCCGTTTAATGTTCCTGCCTGCATGACTACGCCGCCTGTCGTGGTCAGGGTGCTAGAGTTTTGCAGAGTCGCACTGGTGTCATTCAGGGTAAGGGTGCCGATGGTGACCGGAGCAGACAGGGTAATGGTGTAAGAGCCTGGCGCAGCGATGGTGGCGTCATAGGTATTGCCGCTGCCATCGTTCGGAGAGGTGTTGTTGCAGCTGGCCCAATCCACGGCCGTGTTCCAGCTGGCCGTCGCGCTGTTCCATGAACACAGGTAATTGGTCGCCGCCGCCGGGCCGGCATGCAACGCCAGCAGCGCTGCGACCGGTAACTGTGCGGCCAGAATTCTGGACAGGACGCTCAGGCGGGCTGCGAGAGCAATGGGATGCAGTTTTATCATGACGATCTCCGGCAGAGATGCACAGATCAAAGTTCAGCATCAAATTCGGCGCGTCAGATAATGCCCGGCACACGAAAATGCCTAGAACCTGGGGAATAATAAAAAAACGATTCCCGAGTCTCAGCATAAACCAGGCCAGCATGTAAAAAGAAAATGAAATCAATTACTTAGGGATTTCCCCAAGATTAACTTAAAGAAATGTGTCAATTTATCCGACATAAAAAATTGCCCGCCGCCAAGTCTGCGCTGGAGCGGAATTCGGATTTCAGGGCAAGGTATTGAGCATCTCAGCCAGCCGAACGCCCCCCTGCAGGATTCGCAACTCCATCACCGGCGCATACTTTTGCAGATAGGCTGACGGGACTTTGTGCGGAGGATAAAAGCCGGGTTTGATGACGATGGTGCAGGATTGTTCGGCCCACCGTGCTGCGCCGCCGTCCAGGGTAATGTCCTGCAGCTGATCAGCGTGGCGCGACAGGATAGTTTGCGCGAGCTGCTCGGGATTCAGATGGAACTGTTCCACCATGTCGTAATCCCACAGCGCATGCAGATTGGTTGGCTCACCCAGATATTGCACCTGATAGCGGTTGCCCCCTTTGTCGTAGCCAAAGCCGGCGTGCAGCGGTTGATGGACATCGCCGACCAGATGCACCAGAAATTTGAGCGCGAGCAGTTTTTCCGGGTCAGACGCACCGGAATGCAGGGTGGCATTCAGGCTGTCTATTTTGGCGACTACACATTCTCCGTCGGGACAGTCGCGCGCTGCCTGGTAGTGACAGGTGTGGCGCGGAAAATTGACGTAGTGCCAGCGCGTGTTTTCACTGCTGCGATGTTCGTCGGCCCAGCTGGTGATATTGATGAGCGTGCTGCCCGGTTCCTGCGCCAGCAGTCGGTCCACGACCTGTTTTGCTTCCGGCGTCAGTCTGGATTGCGCTATCCATGCAACCGTCTGATGTGCTGTGGCATCCCAGGCAAAGCAGGGCAGCGGAATCAGAAACGCAGTCAGAAAGATCATGAACAAGGATGTCAGCAATTTCATGGTGTGATACCTCCTGTTTCAGCTAAAACGTATTTTTCCATAAGCGAACTGCGGTAAATACACTGACTTCATCCGTTGGACCATCCAGTTTGTGGTTGTTCTGCAGCGTGTGAATAATGTCGGGTGAAGCGGAGCGTAAAAACGGATTGGTGGCCATTTCGGTGGCAAGCACACTGGGCACGGTGGCCACACCTTGGGCGCGTGCGGCGCTGACTTCCTGAAAGCGGCTTTGCAATACCGTGTTGTGCGGTTCAACTGCGACGGCAAAGCGCAGATTGGACAGGGTATATTCATGTGCACAATAAATGCGTGTGTCGGGCGGTAAAACGGCAATTTTTTTCAGGGAAGTCAGCATCTGGGCCGGTGTGCCCTCAAACAGTCGTCCGCAGCCGCCGGCAAACAGCGTGTCGCCACAAAACAGACTGGCCAGGGTTGGACAATAGTAGGCGATATGACCGCTGGTATGGCCGGGTACGGTCATGACGTGGAATTGCAGATCCAGTTCCGGTATGACAACCGTGTCGTTGTCTTTGCAGCCACGGGAAATGGTGGGGATGCGATTCTGGTCAGCCTGGGGACCGTACACCGGAATGCCGGGCGGGGCATTTTCCAGTAATTCGGCCACGCCGCCAATATGATCGGCATGATGGTGGGTGATCAGTACGGCACACAAAGTCAGATTGTGCTGATTTAAATAGGTTTGAACTGGTGCGGCGGCACCGGGATCAACGATAATGGCGTTTTGACTGTTGTGGATCAACCAGAGATAATTGTCGTCAAAGGCGGGAATTGGCTGAATTTGAACTGTTGTCATGATAGGAGCACAAAGCGCGCTATGCCGGAAAATAATAAGCAAAACTGTAACATAGACCTGGACGGCTGGCTCAAACAACCGTCCGGTATTTATGTGCACGCCTTTGAGCAGGCGGTGCTGGACCGGTTGACCGCGGATATTTTTGGCTATAACGCCGTGCAGATCGGTTTGCCACAGTTTGATTTTCTGGCGGCCTCACGCATGCCCAATAAATGGATTACCAACAACGTGGCGCAGGCGGGCGCGAAGTTTCCAGTTGCCATGCTGCACGATTTTGAAGAGATTCCGTTTGAATCACAAAGCCTGGATCTGGTGGTGCTGCCGCACGTGCTGGAATTTGCCGAGGAACCGCATCAGATTCTGCGCGAAGTCGAACGGGTGCTCATTCCTGAAGGGCGGCTCATTGTCTGCGGCTTCAACAAGGCCAGTCTGTGGGGGGCACGCCAGTTCATGGGTCGGTTTGCCGGGCAGTATTTTCTGCCGAAGAACGGGGATTTTATCAGTCAGCTGCGCCTGAAAGACTGGTTGAAACTGCTCAATATGGAAGTTGATGGCGGCCAGTTCGGGTGCTATGTGCCGCCGGTGAATAACCAGAAATGGCTGCAGCGCTTTCACTTTATGGAACCTGCCGGGCAGCGCTGGTGGCCGGTACTGGGTGCAGTGTATATCGTACAGGCAGTCAAACGTGTCAAGGGCATGCATCTGATCGGACCGGCCTGGAAAAAGAAAAAAGTCCGTGTCGCCAATGTCGTACCGGTGGCCAATCGTCATCATCACAATTCAACTTCATCCAATCAATAACAATCTATGGATCACATTCAGATATACACCGACGGGGCCTGCAAGGGTAATCCCGGTCCGGGCGGCTGGGGCGCACTGCTGGTGGCCGGCAGCAATGAAAAAGAATTATGCGGCGGCGAAGCCAATACCACCAACAATCGCATGGAACTCATGGCCGTGATTCAGGCGCTGTCGGCCTTGAAACGTCCCTGCCAGGTGATCATTCATACCGACAGCCAGTATGTGCTAAAGGGCATTACTGAATGGCTGGCCGGCTGGAAGGCCAAAGGCTGGAAAACCGCGTCCAGGGCGCCGGTTAAAAATGTCGACCTGTGGCAGGCACTGGATGCTGCCACGGTGCAGCACAAGATCGAATGGCGCTGGGTCAAGGGGCATTCGGGACATCATGGCAATGAACGTGCCGACCAGTTGGCCAATCGCGGCGCCGAACCGTTTCAGTAAGTCCATGACCGTCTTTTATGATGCCCTTGGCACCGCCCACCAGGCCATCGGCAATACCACACCGCGCATCGTCAGCCTGGTACCGTCGGTCACCGAATTGCTGTGTGAGCTGGGTTTGGCGCACTGTCTGGTTGGGCGTACCGGCTTTTGCATACACCCGCATGACATCGTTGCACACATTCCCAAGGTGGGCGGCACCAAGGATGTCAACATGGAAAAAGTTAAACATCTCGCGCCTACCCATCTGATCGTCAACGTTGATGAGAATGAAAAGCCGTGCGTCGAGCAGCTCGCGCGGTTCGTGCCGCATGTGATCGTGACGCATCCGCAAAAGCTCGATGACAATTTGGCGCTGTATGCACTGCTGGGAGGTATTTTTCAGGCGCAAGCCGCCTGCGACACGCTGATCAGACAATTCAATGCGGCCAGACAGACCCTGCTTCCGGCACGAAAATCGCAGCGCGTGCTCTACTGTATCTGGAAAGATCCGTGGATGACGGTGTCCGCATCCACCTATATTGCCGACATGCTGGCCCAGATCGGCTGGCAGGTCATGCATGACGGTGCGGTGCGCTATCCGGTGTTTGCCTGGTCAGATCAATTGGTCAACGACGTGGACCTGATTTTGCTGTCGAGTGAACCTTACCGTTTCACTGAACAGCATGTCGATGCGCTGGAGCAGCAATGCGGCAAGCCGGTCTTGCTGGTGGATGGCGAAATGCTGTCGTGGTACGGCAGTCGTGCGATCGCCGGCATCAACTATTTAAATGTGTTGAAGCAGACGCTGTAATGCAGTCGGAAACGGAAAGAATTGCGCTTGGCATGACAGCCAAAACCTTGCCGTCTGCTTTCTGTGCAGGCTCGGGCTGTCTGGGTGGAACCGGATCTGGTGGAGCTGCCCATCAGCCAATCATAAACACGGCCGCAGCAGCCACCAGACAATACCCGCCAAAGAAATGCCAGCGATCCTGTTCCAGCCAGCGTGACAGCCAGCGCAAGGCAACCAGCCCGGCCAGAAAACTGAAGAGCATGCCAAACAGACTTGGCAGCACCAGATGCATGAGCATGTCGCTGTGTGGAATGGCTGCAGCGGCAGAAGCCTTGTAGGCGCGCAGCGCTTCCTTGACGACCACTGCCGGCGTGAGTACCACTGCCAGAGCGAAACTGAATTCTTCCGCCTTGCGTCGCGCCACACCGGCCATGAGTCCGGTTGAAATGGTTGCGCCCGACCGCGAGAAACCGCGAAACGGCAGACACAGGCCCTGAACCGCACCGATCAGCATGGCTTTACCCATGGATAACTGACCATGCGGCTGTTCCCTGATGCGCGATGAAGCGATAATCAATACGCCGGCCGCAGCCAGCGCGCAGGCCATGAGCGTTGCATTGCCAAACAGATGTTCGATTTCAAATTCGGCCTGATTGGCCGCAAACACGTGTTTAATGAAATGCATCAGTCCAAATCCAACCAGACCGGTCAGCACCGTGGCCACGGCCAGAAAGCGCACGTTCACCCTGAATTCATTCATGGACGAAAAATAGGTGGTTTTCCAGGAACGCCAGAAATAGACGATGGCCGCGAACATGGTGCCGGTATGCAGCATGACCAGCAGTAACGTCATTTCCGGTGAAGTTGGGTCCAGACCCATGAATTTTTCCGCCACGATGACGTGGGCCGAACTGGACACCGGCAGCAGTTCAGCCAGACCCTGGATAATGGCGAGAATTAAAATTTGGACTAAATTCATGGTTCGATATGATGGATTAAGAAAGTTATAGCGTCACGTTGGCAGGTTCGGTCTTGACCGGTGTATCGGTTGTCACCGCTTCAGCGCCGTGCATCCAGTCAACCAGCGTGCCGGCAAAAAACCATAACACCAGTGCGAACAGACCGAGTACGCAGGACAGTCCGACAAATACGGTCAGCTCACCGGCCTGTTCGGCATAGGCGCCGATCAGACCGGCCAGTTTGTTGGCCGCGGCATTGATCAGAAACCACACGCCCATCATCAGGCTCGATACCCGCAGTGGCGCCAGTTTGGTCACCATCGACAGGCCGACCGGCGAGATGCACAGTTCACCCATGGTATGAAACAGATAAGCCAGGATCAGCCAGATCATGTTGGCCTTGCCGTGGGCCTGCTGGTCGAAGACGGCGGCGACCATAAACAAAAAACCCGTCCCGGTGAGCAGCAGGCCGAACACCATCTTGATTGGCGTCGGCATGGTTTTGCCGCGCTTTGACAGATTGGCCCACAGCATCGCAAAAAACGGTGCCAGCAAAATAATGAACAGGGCATTGGCAGACTGAAACCAGCCGGCCGGTATTTCAAAACCGTTCAGCATGCGGTCGGTTTTTTCGGAAGCATATAAATTCATCAGACCGCCAGCCTGTTCGAACGCAGCCCAGAACAGCATGACAAACACAAACAGCATGAAGATGACTTTCAGACGATCGCGTTCGTCGCTGGTAAATGGCACCTTGGCACCACCGGATTGTTCACGGGCTCTTTTTGCCGATGGTTCGCGACCGATGTCACCGATGTAGCGCTGCGACAGAAACAATTGCACCAGCGTTCCGGCGAGCATGCCGCAGCCGGCTGCAGCATAACCGTAACCCCAGCCGAAATGGGCGCTTTCACCCAGTGAGGAACACACCAGCGGCGCCAGAAATGCGCCCAGATTGATCCCCATGTAGAAAATGGAAAATGCGCTGTCGCGCCGTGCATCACCCGGGGCGTACAGTTCGCCGACCATGGTGGAGATATTGGCCTTGAATAAGCCGCTGCCGATAATGAGCAGGAACAGACCAAAATAAAATACATGCAGATCCTTGCCCACACCGGCGGCCAGTGCAAACTGACCGCTGGCCATGATCAGCGCACCGAAAATAACCGCGCGGCGCTGACCCAGATAATTATCGGCCAGCCAGCCGCCGACCAGTACGAACAGGTAACTCAGACCAGTGTACGTACCGTACAGTTCCAGCGCATCTTTACTCGACCAGCCGAATCCGGGATTGGCCGACTCGGTTGCAGCGACCATGGACAGTACGAGCAGGGCGCGCATACCGTAATAACTGAAGCGTTCCCACATTTCTGTGGCGAACAGCAAAAACAAACCTTTTGGATGACCGAGAAATTCCCCATCGACTTTATTAGCTAGCATATTTTCTCCGTTTGACCCGGCATATAAATCCTTTTGAAATCAATGTCCGGGTTGCTGTTTTGAATTGTGCGCGTACTGTATCATGCCGAAAGCGCACGTCAAAATTAAAAATGCCCCATCGCAAGAGATTTGCCAGGCTGCTGTTGCCGTATTAATTAAAATGCATTGGAAAATAACGACGCTGTGATAAAACAGGAATTACAGCTGTCATTTGATTAATCCAGACGAGCCCTCGCCATGAACCCAATTTTTAACCATCGACCCCTAGTCTGGCATCCAATTGGACGCCGGATCATCTGGGGCATTGCGGCTCTGGCTGTTCTGGCCATCATTGCCGCGCTGGCAGTGCCACCCTGGCTGAAATCGACACTGGAGCAACAGGTCTTTGCGCAGACCGGCAGGCAGTTCACCGTTCAGGGCGTGTCGTTCAATCCCCTCACACTCAGAGTCACGCTGTCCGGCCTGCAGTTACTGGAAGCCGATAATAAAACCCCGGCATTGAAAGCTGCCAGCCTGTCCCTGCGGGTCTCGTATGCCTCGCTGTTCCGGCTTGCGCCGGTCATTGGTGAAATTGTGCTGACCCGTCCGGCACTGCATGTGGTGCGCAGCAAAGACGCGGGCAGGGAGATCACCAATTTCAGTGATATTGTGCAGCGGCTTCAACACAAACCGTCAACCGGCGACCCGCTGCGCTTTTCGGTTTCCAATATCCAGTTGCAGGAGGGTGACATTGTGCTCGATGACAGAATCGCGGCCAAAACAATGCATATTGAAGCGCTCAGTCTGGGCGTGCCGTTTCTGTCGACCTTTGCCTCTGCCCAGGATGTCTTTGTGCAGCCCGCCCTGTCGGCCAGAGTGGATGGCAGCCTGATTGAACTCAAGGCCAGCAGCAAGCCGTTTTCACAAACCGAAGAAACCAGCCTGGCCATTGATATCGATCAGTTTCACCTCAACGAGCTCACGGCCTTCGCTCCGCTGCTGCTGCCGGTCAGCGTCAAATCGGCCATTCTGACGACGCGTTTGCATCTGACTTTCCATACTCAAAAAGAGCGGCAATACATCAGCCTGTCGGGTACGGCCGGGCTGGACGATGTTCTGCTGACCGAGCGCAGCGGTACACCACTGTATGCATCCAAAAAAATCGCGATCAATATTGCCGAAGCCGATCTGACAGCGCGCCGATTCGCGCTCAATGAACTGGCCGTGACCGAGCCGCAAATCTGGGTGGGCTTCGATCAGAAGAACGTGCTGAACTGGGCTGCGCTGCAGGGGGAAGAAAAAAAACCATCAGAGAGCAAACCGGCGGCGGATCCTGTCATGCTGGAACTCAACCAGTTCAACATCATCAACGGCACGGTGCACTGGCGTGATGCCGCCCACGCCAGACCGGCGCTGCAACTGGATTTCCCTGACATTGCGCTGGATGTAAAACAGTTATCGACTCATCCCACAGCCAAACCGGCCAGGATTGTTTTTTCGGCGGGAAAAGCGCAGCAACTGCATTTTGAAGGGGAGGTCATGGCTGCACAGGCGCAGGTATCCGGCCGGTTTGCCATGACCGACTTTGCGCTGCAGGATTATCAGCCGTATTTCAATGGCGTGACGGCCGCCCTGGTGCGCGGCAGGCTGGGTCTGCAAAGCACTCTGGAACTAAAGGACGGCAATGTCACCCTGCATGACCTGTCGGCCAGTCTGGAAGATCTGTCAGTGCAGACGGCGCATCAGGAAGATGGAAGCCTTGCGGCAAAAAAAATTGCGTTTGGCGGCGTGACGCTGGACAGTGCAGCCAGACAGGTGTCGGTTGATAAGATTCTGCTGGACCAGATCCGGGTTCAGGCGGCACGCGACGCCAAGGGTGAATTCAATCTGGTACACCTGTTGAAAACAGCGCCTGATGCACAACCGCCCTCTGAAAAGCCGCCAACAGCGCCCTGGCAGGCTGACATCAAACAGGTGGCACTGACTGGCAGCAGCATCGCTTTTTCTGACCGGTCGGTGCAGCCGGCGGTGGTGGTGAAGGCGGACGCCATTGAGGTGAAACTGGACAACCTGTCCAGCAACATGGCGCAGCCGGTCAAGGTTGCCTTGCGCGCCACACTCAACAAAACCGGCCAGTTCAATGTGACTGGGACGGCCACCGGGCAGACCGCGCAGCTCAGTCTGGATGTGCAGAATTTTGGCGTTGCTGCACTTGAACCTTACTTCACGCAATTTCTGAACGTGCAGATTTCCAGTGGCAGCATCAGTACCAGCTCGACCTTGAAATGGACCGCACCGGCGCAGATCAATTTTCAGGGTGGGGTGAAAGTGGCCAATCTGGTGACGATCGACAAAGTCAACGCGGCGGATTTTGTACGCTGGAAGATGCTGGATGTGTCCGGCATCAATGTGGCTATGGGCGGCAGTCAAAATGCCGTCACACTGGGAAAAATCAATCTGAATGATTTTTATGCGCGTGCCATTCTGTCGGAAAAAGGCAAGCTGAACCTGCAGGAAGTGCTGGTGCAGGCCGTCGCTGATGCGAAAGTGTCCGCCGGCGCCCCGGCGGCCGGCGTCCCGGCGGCCGGCGCCCCGGGGTCGGGCAGTGCAACCGCCGTCAAGACGCCAACCGTGATCAGCATCGGTGCAATCAATCTCGGTAACGGCACAGTCAATTACACCGATAATTTCATCAAGCCGCATTATTCGATGCGCATGACGGGGGTAACAGGCAGTATCGGTGCAATGCGTTCCGATCAGGCGCTCTCGGCAGCGATCAATCTGAACGGCAAGGTGGATGACGAAGCACCGCTGGCGATTTCCGGCAGTCTCAATCCACTGTTTTCTCCATTGCTGCTTGATATCAAGCTTACGGCCAGCGATATCGATTTGCCGCGCCTGACCACGTATGCACTGAAGTATGCCGGCTATCCGATAGTCAAAGGCGAACTGTCGATGGACGTTGAGTATCACATCAAGGATAACCAGCTCCAGGCCAACAATTCCCTGGTGATCGATCAGCTCACTTTCGGTGACCGGGTGGACGGCCCGAACGCGACGCATTTGCCGGTACCGTTTCTGATTTCGCTGCTGACTGATTCGGACGGCAAAATCAATCTGAATCTGCCCATCTCGGGCAGCATTAACGACCCGCAGTTTTCTATTGGCGGACTGATTGGGCGGGTGTTCCTGGACATGGTTGAAAAGGTTGTAGTGTCACCCTTTGCGTTGCTGGCGCATTCGTTCGGCAACACCAGTGGTGGCGACGAGCTGGCCTACATCGAATTTGACCCTGGCTCGGCCGAGCTGACGCAAGCCAGCAAAACCAAGCTGGACAGTATCGGCCAGGCGCTGGCAAAACGACCGGCCCTGCAACTCGACATCACCGGCCGTGCGGATATGACGGCGGATGCCGATGGAATCCGGCATCGCAGGCTGGAGCACCTGATCAGACGCAGTATCAATCCCGATGATCAAAGCGTTGACAGTGTCATTTCAGACGCACAGCGCGCCCATGCCGTTGAGAAGGTTTACTCGGACGGCAAATTTACCAAGCCGCGCAATGCCATCGGCATTGCCAAAACCCTGCCGCAGGCGGACATGGAAAAGCTGATCATCACCAACACGCCGGTCACTGATGACGATATCAGTACGTTGGCATTGCGGCGCGAATCGGTGGTGCACGTTTATTTAACCGACGTTTGCCATGTTGCCCCGGGACGCCTGTATTCGATAGCGCCGCGCCTGTCGGGCGAAGGTATTACCGACAAGGGGGCAATTTCCCGGGTCGATCTCGATCTCAAAATGTAAAGGAAACGATGACTATTATCAGAAAAGCCGAAATCAGCGATGCACCCAACCTTGCGCAACTGCAGGAACGCACTTTCTGCGACACCTTCGCCGCAGACAATGATCCCGCCGATATGGCGCTGCACTGCCAGCAAAGTTACAGCGCTGCGCTGCAGGAACAGGAAATCAGAAATCCGCAACTCATTACGCTGGTTGGAGTAGAGCAGCGGCAATTGCAGGGTTTTGCACAGGTCCGGCGCGGCCCGGCACCGTCGTGCGTGGATGCGGATCAGCCAGCCGAAATTCTGCGTCTGTATATTGATAAGCAGTGGCATGGCAAGGGCGTCGCGCAGCAGTTGATGGAACAGTCACTGGAACAGGGCAGATTGCTCGGGGCTGCGCAGATCTGGCTGGGCGTATGGGAACGAAATCCGCGCGCCATCAGTTTTTACAAAAAATACGGCTTTGTCGAAGTGGGTGAACATGTGTTCATGGTGGGCAGTGATGCGCAGCGGGATGTAATTATGACGCGCTCGCTGTAATACTGACATCGATAAAAAAATTGCACCACAGCAAAGCAGTGTCAATTTTTTGCAGGCAGGCGCGCCAGATAATTGCGCAATATCCCGCTGGAATACTGACTGGCTATGCTTTTCAGAAACTGGTCGAAGTCGACATGCGCCGTGTCTTCGGCCCGGTCCGAGATGGTGCGGATGATGGCACAGGGTACGTCATGGTCGTAACAGATCTGTGCCACGGCAGCACCTTCCATTTCGACGGCACAGGCCTGCGGCAATTCGTCACGCAATGTTGCTGCAGTCTGCTTCGAACCGATAAACTGATCGCCGCTGACGATCATGCCGACATGGGCCTGCGGCCGTTCCAGACCGAACCGCTCCATGTCTTGCGCTGAAATTCTGTTACTGATGTGATGCTCAAAAAAATCCTGACAGGCCGCCTGTAACTGTGCCACCAGTGTTGCCGATACCCGGAATTCAGTCATGCCGGTGAGTGGCACTTCGTAGCGGGGAAACAGCGGGCGGGCATCCATATCGTGATGTACCAGCCGGTCGGCAATCACCACGTCGCCAACCCGCACATGCCCGGCCAGTCCGCCGGCCAGTCCGGCAAATACGATATGACTGACGCCGAACTGCTGTATCAGTGTTGCGGCGGTACCGGCCGCAGCGACTTTGCCGATGCCGGCCAGCACCACCACGCAGTCATGCCCATCGAGTTGACCCACATAGAAATCGCGTCTGCCGATGTGCCGGATTTCAGACTGCCCATGGTGCGCCATGAAACCGATCAGTTCGGCAATTTCATCGTGCAGTGCGGCCATTATTCCGATAGTCATGGTCCCGGTCGCCTTCGGTTAATTGGTCAGGGAGTGCAGGGCGATGCGGTTGCCTTCGCTGTCAATGAGAATGGCGCGAAAACCATGTGGCCCGATTGGATGGATGTCCTGCACAATCTGGCCACCGCTACCGGTTGCCGCCATTACGGCCTGGCGGATTCTTCCATTGGCATTCAGATAGATCAGAGGACCGGTTCTGGACGGGGCATTATCCTCGCTGCTGTACAGACAACCGGAAACGGCACTGTCAGCCTGGGGCAGCAGGCCAAAGACGAAACCTTCACCGCCAGTTTTGCTGACCGGATTGCCCAGCACGCTGGAATAAAAATGGATTGCGCGATCGAGATCGGCCACGGGAATATCTACCCAGACAAATTGATTACTCATTTGAATGCTCCAGAAGTGGTGGGTTGGGAAGCGAATGGATTGCCGTCATTACCTGTGCAACACTGATTTCATCCACCCAGGCCTTGCGGGTGGCGGTTTTAATAATTGTCGAGATTGCCGCGTTCACGGGAGTCCATTCTGGCGAGGTCTGACGCATCAGGGCAATGACCGGAACATGAACTGCATTGGCCAGATGCATGATCGCCGTTTCGACTGAAATGATCAGATCGCACATGCCCAGTATCGCCGGCAACTGGTAAAAATGGTCATTGGCGCAAAATGGTTGTATGTGTTGATCCTGTTCGCTGGCAAATCGGGCCTGTGCTTGCCCAAGGGCTTCGGGAATCACATTGACGATGAAATTGGCATTGTGCCACCGGTCAGTTTTCTGCATGGCCTTCGCCAGTTCCACTACGCGCTCGAGGTCCCAGCTGCGTTCCGGTGATTTGGAAAATCCATTCAAAAATACCGTTGGATTGTCGGTGCTGAAGTTCCAGCTGACAAACTGCTGCCTGGCATACTCGAGCCATTGGCTCGGCGTGTTGACATACGGGAGTCTCTCGGTTTCCGACATGGTCAGGTTGAACAGTTGCGAAAACCAGCCGGCGTAAATCGCGCTGATATGTTGGACCTGCTCGGCACCCGACTGATGGGCGCGCGTGATTTTGTAGGCGGGGATATGCGCATTGAGCTTGCGATAGATTAAGTGTTTTCGGATGTCGAGCAGGCGTACGCGTTTTTTCTGGCCGACGATAAAACCATTCGGGCTGAGCTCGCGCATCAGATTGACGTAGTCATGCCGATGCAATACGGCGAAAGACACCACGATCGGGTAGTCTTCAGAACGCGCCTGGGCGATCGATGCTTTGAACAGTTCCGGGCTGTAGGTCTGGGTGTAGACCTTTTCAAACAGCCCGCAGTCGGTGACCCAGTCATACAGCGCATACTTTTTCAGATGCGGCCATTTGCTGCTGTCGGGTGTGCGGCGCAGTTCGTCGACCCACAGATGCATTTTAATATCCGGATAGGCTGCCTGAAATGCCCGAAAGCAGTTTTGCATGTAGGTGAAGTCACCCAGTGCCAGATGGGCGACAAACAGAATTTTTCTGGAACTCTGCAACAGCAGAGGCGGAACTAATTGTGCGTTCATGGCTGACCCGGGTAATGACAGTGTTGAAGATGGATTATTTCAGGCGACTGGGCCGTGCTGCAAGATATTTCCAGAACCATTTCAGACTCTGGCCATATTGCCCGCGTCTGAACAGGAAACGCGAATGCATGCGCATTTCCTTGTAATTCTGCGGGACTTCATCCATGGGCATGTCAGACCACGGTGACATGGCGTGGTATTTGGCAAACAGCATTCTGGAGTCATGCATGCACCAGTTTGCCCAGGGCTTGACTGCGCCGGCAAAATGGATGAATACGGCATCGCCCACGTCGTGCATGGTGCGTCGGTCATTTTCCAGATCGCCGATCAGTCCGTACAGATAGTTGTAGCGTTTGGGGATATAAGTGGCGCGGCCATCGAGCGCCACGTTGAGTGCATCCTGATCCGGGAAGCGGAAGTCGGGGCCTGCATTGAGCATCGCGTCTATCGTGGCTTCGGTCATATTCTGGGCCAGCCACTCGGAAATATTCATGTACAGCACACCAGAATTGAAGTATTTCACTTCGGACAGTTTCAGCGCGGCGGCCCTGCGTATCGTTGTGGCTTCGGCATCAGCGACGACGCAGGCAATCTTTCCCTCCATATTCATCGCCATCAATTCATCGAGCTTGCCGACACATAAAATATCGGCATCCAGATACAGTACCCGGTCGGTGTAGTTTTTCAGTGTTTCAGGAATCGCCAGACGGGTGAAGATGGCTGGAGAATAGTAGGTCGATTCGATGAAGTGCGCGAATTTGCTGAATTGACCCGGATCCACCAGATGGATATGGGTTTGTACCGGATACCGTTGCTCCAGCTGCTGCAGGCGTTGGCGATGTTGTTCCGATACCTGGAAGGTAAGGACGTGAAAAGTGAAGTGTACGCCCGGGTTGTTGTCGAGTATCGACAGTATGGTTGCACCCATGCTGCGGAAATAGTGGTTATCGACGCAAAAGGCAATGTGAAATGACGGTGTTGTCATTGGTGGGGTTGAATTCATTGGCATTCCTGGCTGGGGGGCAGCGCATCGATTACCTGCGCAACGGTAATCGCCTTGACCCATTGACTGCGATGGGCGGTGGTAATGACCTTGCTGTTGGCGCTGTCGATGGGGACCCATTCCGGATTTTTTTGACGCATGAGCGCAATCACCGGAACATGGACCGCGTTGGCCAGATGCATGACAGCGGTTTCTACGGAAATAATCAGGTCGCAGCGTTTGAGAATCGCGGGCAGCTGGAAAAAATTCTGATCTGCGCTGAACAGATGCGTATCTTCCAGATGGTAAGCATCCAGTATTTTTTTTGTGGCCGCCATTTCCTGTGGAACGGCATTGATGATGAACCTGGTATGTTGCCATTGAGGCTGTTTGCGCATGGCGATAATCAATTCGGCAGCACTGTCGAGCCCCCAGCAGCGTTTGTGGGTTTTGGCAAACGTATTGATGAAGACCGCCTTGCCCGTGCTGCCGTGCTGCCATTGCGATAATTGCTGATCGGCCCAGTCTGACCATTGCTGCGGGATCTCGACAAAGGGAAAGCGCGCTGCGCTGTCCAGTTCCAGTGCGGCCAGTTGACGGAACCAGTCGGCATACACTTCGGTGATGTGGTAACCAGCCGGGCCGGGCGTGAAAGGCGCGAAACTGGCGTCGAGTTTCCTGTAGTCGGCGCGCTGCCATGGCGCATACCAGGGCGTTTTCTTTTTGATTCCGATAACCAGACCGTTCGGTGCAATCTCGCGTGCCAGTGATGCGTACTGGTTCGGGCGCAGAGTGGCGATGGAGACGACCAGCGGGTAATTTTCCTGTTGCGCCTGACGGATCGATTCCTCGCGCAATGCCGGACTGTAGGTCTGCCGGTAAATTTTTCTCAAGCATGCACAGTTTTCAGTCCAGTCGTACAGCGCATATTTTTTCAGAAATTCCCATTTTTCCGGATCCGCCGTGCAGCGCACTTCATCAATCCATAAATCGATTTTGATCTGCGGATTGGCTCGTCCAAAGGCCTGGAAGAAATTTTGCAGATAAGTGAAGTCGCCAATCGCCAGATGCGCGATAAACAGCATTTTTTCGGCTTTGTTCAGTAACGTTTGCGGTATGAGCGTCATGGCTTTCCTGTTATCTGTCTGACTGCGTTTGCTTTTGCTCTTGCTCTTGCTGCAACTGTTTTTTTCTTGAAATGATAAAGGCGAAGAACAGTGCGCATGAAACACAATAGAAAACTTCAGCCTCTTTGTATTTAAAAAGGACATCCACCAGACCGAAAATCATGAATCCGGCGCAGACACAAAACCCCATTGCCGCCGCTGCCCGGGTTTGCCTGTCCAGGTCGAGCAGGCTTTTGGCGAAGTAATAACCAGGTACCAGATAAGTCAGCAGAATGGCGATCAGGCCGGGGATCCCCATCGTAGCGGTACTGTACAGAATTTCGTTGTGGGTGTGGGCGCCGTTGTAATAGGTCGGCAATACCCCTCGATCCACCATGTCATGCATTGCGGCCTTGTAATGCTCGCCAGAACCCACGCCGATCAGCGGATGTTCCCTGATCATGACCAACGCGGCTTTCCACAATTGAAGACGGCCACCGATCGAGCTCTGGGCATTTTTATTCACCGCAAAGACCTGAATATCCTGCTCTGCCTGCTGCATGCGGTTCCTGGCCAGATCGGTATTGAAAAACAGTATTCCGCACAGGGCTATGCCGATCAGGAGCAGCGCGATATTTTTTATCTTCAGCGCATTGTTTACAAACGTCAGGTAGGCCATGACGATGAAGAGCGGGAGCGCTGCCCACACGCCGCGCGTCTGGCAAATGTAGATCAGGTACAGTCCACAGAATCCGCCCATCAGGTGAAGGAAGACGGACCACTTGCCGGGGCGTTCGTGCCATGCCAGCGACAGTACCGAAAATACCCCGAGCAGACTTGACAGTGCCACATACCAGTTTTCAATAATTGGTCTGATTGGTTGATTCACATCCAGCTCAGTAAAGTAGATCTGGATTGCGCACAACAGGATCCCGACCACCCATGCCCATTGCAGGTGACGTAACTGGTTCAGTGGCAGGTTCAGCATTACCCATAACAGCACGACAAAAATGGACAGTCTGGCAATGGGGTTGTATGGTGACAGGTCCAGATAACCATGGCCGATCTGCGACAGAATCAGCGCCACCAGCATGGACGCCATCGCCCAGTGCAACAGCTTGAATGATTGATAGACTTCGCGCAATGGAACGCTCTGAGCGCGCCGTGTGACCAGTCTGAACAGTGCGACAATGACCAGCAAAAAGAAACTCAGATTGAGCACGTGCAATGAAAGACCTGCACCAAACAGTGCGCACAGAATTGGCAGGACGACGATATTTTTTTGTTCAGGCCAATTTGAATTGAATTTCATCGGAAGGTTTAGGAGGTGCATTGGTGTATTGGCACGAGATTATAACCATGAACCAACCCTCTGTCATGAAAAGATCACCCGCAAACGCGGGACTTTGGGTGTTCGTTGATGCGATATGACGGACAATGGAATCAATTTGTCGCGCTGGCCCGATGCCCCGCGAGCCTTTCTGGCACATCAGGCCAGTGTATTGATGACATTGCCCAGCGTGGCTGTTGTCGAGTTGGTCGCTGATATTGTGTTATTGGCACTGCCTGACGTGTCGGTGCCGGCAGTGGAATTGTTTTGCGAATTGGATCGCGCCTGCAGTGCCGTGATTTGCGCCTGCAGTGCATTGACCTGTTGTGTGAGCGCCTTCTGGGTCTGCACACATTGTGTTTTGACTAACTGCTGTTGCAGCACCGCCATCTGTTGTTGCAACGCGGTGATTTGCGCGCTCACAGATTGGCCGCCACCGGCGCTGTTGCTCAGCCCGGCACTGGCAGTACTGCTCCCAAGTGCGGCAACCATTTTTTCCTCCAATAATCTGTGTCTGTCCCTGTTATCGGCAGGATTGTGAAAAAAAACAGGGCTGCAGCGGCATCAATTTCATTTATTTAATTGGATGCGTCCCCCTCGTTTTCTTGTTTCGCTTAACACCTTGCGCCAGGCGGGCAATTGCTCTTCAAAATTATCGAATTTCATAAAGCCTTTGATATTTTTTTTGAGCAGCAGCAGCGCCAGGCCCTTTACATCATTCGATCGGCCGTAAAAATCGACCAGTTCACCAAAAATGATCACAAATAATCCTTTTGCTTCGTCCGATTGATTGAACGAAACGATGGGATCCATCAGCGCTTTGAGTGCATTCTTGTAATACGCGGTTGCGCCAGAGACCAGTCGCTCGCGGGATACCGCGTGACCGGCAGGGCGCTGATGCATCAGCGAGGGAAAGCGACCGTTTTGCACATTGCGTAGTAACGGGTCAAGAGCCTGATCGAATTTAACCAGGTAACAGGCTTGTTCGCGTTGCTCTGTGCTCATCTCTTCAAAATGGACGCTTTGAATCCAGGCGAGTTTTGCTGCTGAACCATAGATCCGTGCAAAGCAGCAGAAATACTTGATCGCAGAGCCGCGGTCATATTCCATGCGATCAAAGACCGAAATACAGTACTCAATAGCAGCGTTAATTTTTTGCATGACCGTCAGGCGCTCTGTATGAACACACAAATCGGCCCGAATCTGCTCGTAGTGAAATTGTGCCGTACCGATGTAGGTCAAATGCCTGCCCAGACCGTCGAGTTCGGCCTGCAGATTGATCTCTTTGAGCTTCGCATATTCGGCCCGGTCATAGCAGTGGTCGTTTACGGCAAACAAGAGATTTGCATATAAATCCCAGTCTTGGGGATATTTGAGACACAGTGGTTTTGTGAACGAAAATAATGTCAGGATATGCACTGTGTTGTCCGACTGCTCTAAACTGCACCATTGAATCAAGCGCGTCACGATGGAAATCGCTTCGCGTTTTTGGTTCAACCTGCAAAAACTTTGTAGTGCTTTGAGGCCTGACTCAATGGCTTTCGGGATGTGGTCCGCGTTAAACTCCTTCTCTGCCTGGGTCACCCAGACATGCGCCGACTTGCGCGCCAGACGTTTCAACCTGCTTCCTTCTTTTTCGAATCGGGGATCGAAATTTTTTAATGCGTCGCACCAGTATTGAAGACTCAGGTAGCGCACTTCCTCCGTTTGTTGGTGTTTGTCAACCACCCAGTGGCGGCCTTCGCATTCCAGGTCGAATTGATTTTCGAGTTCGGAATAGGGAAAAAAATTCATCATCATACGCAATTCATCCCGGCGTTGTTTGGCCGCAGCCGGGTCATGGTTGGCAATTTTCCTGAATACTTCCAGGCGGTCACTGGTATGGAGTCCTGCTTTGAACACCTGCCTGAGCAGATGGCGACTGTGATGTTCAATCAGGTCATTTTGGAGTCGTTCAAAACCTGGCTCTCTGGATTTGAATATGGCTTCAATATCGTTGAAGACGGTTCGGTTGTGCTCGTTTTTAGCCAGCGAGCGAGTGCAGTCGAACTCGAGAGGAATAAAACTCGATTCTGCTGCATAGGCTGCAACCACACGGGTCAAATCCTTGGGAAGATAAAATGGTTCAAGCACCCGATCCAGTTCCTCGTCGCGATAGCGCTGGCGCGTTTTCAACAGGGCGTCGCAATTCAGGAACGATAACGCTTTTTGTAAAGGGTGGACTGAAGTCGCCTGTGCCGGTGTCTGTATCCGTATCTGTATCTTTGCCGGTGTCTTTGGCTGTGTTTGCTTACTGCGTTTGGAAACGGGCGGGGACTCGGGCATGAGCTGCGCCAATTTCCTGATTCGGTCGGATCGTCGTGCGCCAGTGTCCGAACTTGATGAACTGCTGGAACTCGATGCACTGCTGGAACTCGATGTGCTTCGCGATGCCATGTATTCAGGCAGCGCCTGTGCCAGCCAGCCGAGTACGGCCGGGTCGTTCAGGAAAGTCTCCAAATCGGCCTGTTGGAGTCGATCCAGATGGATGGGCGACAGGGACAGCGGCCTTGACGATGCCAGGCTGAGCAGGGCGGACAGCGGTGCCATGGGCTCCAGGTCCAAATTGACGGGCGTGGATGCGATTTCGGAAACAGGTATTGTGCCAGAGCTCAAGCTGGAGCTGGAGCTGGAGCTCGAGGATGATGCAGTGTTGAATTGAAAGGGAAGCATGGTGGTTTGGCCTCAAATGATGGATATTCAAAATCAGGATGATCTGGTGGTCAGTCCGGTTGAAATGTTTCGATTGAAGGTACACAGGGCGTAGGCTGGGATGCTTCGTAGGCTGGGATGCTTCGTAGGCTGGGATGGAATCCCAGCATCAACGGTTGAAATGCTGGGATTGCATCCCAGCCTACGATTGCATCCCAGCCTACGATTGCATCCCAGCCTACGATTGCATCCCAGCCTACGATTGCATCCCAGCCTACGATTACACCCCAGCCTACGATTACACCCCAGCCTGCGTTCCCGACAAGGCATGGTTGGTCGTCGCATCAGCTCGCTCCTTTTTTTAAATCCCGCAAACTCTTGCGCCAGGCCGGTACCTGGGTTTTGAATTCCTCCCACTTCAAAAAGCGCGCAATGGTTTTTTTGTTCAACAGCAGATCCAGTGCATCGATGTCTTGAAATTTTCGATAAAAATCCACCAGCTCGTCGAAAATCAAAACAAACAACTGTCTTCCGGCCGCATTCAATTCAACGCTGTAGTGGCACAGCATCGACTTGAGCGCATTTTTGTAATACGCGGTGCAGGCTGACAGAAGTCGGGAACAAGGCGTCGGGTTGATATCGTAGACTGTGTGGTTCAGTGCGGGATATTGGCTGATAGTCGTGTAAAAAAAGGAATGCTCTGCGCCGCGGTCATGTTTGATCAGGGATAACCAATGCGCGCGCTGCGACTGACTCAACTGCGCAATGTGAGCAACCTGTCCCCGGGTGATATCGGCAGCCAGCCGATACAGCTGGGCCATACTGTGAATGAGCTCGTATCTGTCCAGGTCCAAAGGAAAATCATCTTTTCTCGTTGTTCGCATCACTTGCAGTGCGTCGAAACAGTAATCAAGCGCCGCATTGATCTGGTGCATGGCAAGCCGGTGGTCAGGCTTGGCACGGTACTGTGAGCGAATCTGCCGGTACTCAAATTTTGCTTTGGCGTGGTGAGGCAGCGCCACCTGATCCGCCTGGGTCTGCTCATATAACTGCCGTGCCAGTTCAAGTTCGTCGCGGTCCTGTAAACGATCATCCATGGTAAATAAAAGTTTTGCATACAGATCGGCGTCAACGGGGTAGGTCAGGCACAGTTTTTTGGCGATTGAAAACAGCGTCATCATTTCCGCAACAGTGCTGTGCCCACCGGTGTTGCTGAGTTGAATCAATTGCACCACTGTCTCAATCACGTCGCGCTTTTCACGGAGATTGCAATACAGCTGCAGCGCGGCCAGGCAGAGTTCTTGGGCGCGGGAAGTTTTCCCTGCGTCAAAGTGCGATCGCGCCCGTGTCAGAGCATAACCGGCCTCCATCAATCCCAGTGAGCGCAGCCGGTGATGGTCAGCCAAGGGCGTCGGTTGGAGCTGTTGCAGTGCTTCGCAAAACAGTCGGACGTTGACCGGATAGAGCTCATCCAATGCGTCGGATTTGTGAAACTCGAGAAGATGAGATTGGGGGCCAACCATTTCTTCCTTTAAATGACGCTCGCATTCGGCGTAGGGCAGGTAATGGGTAATGGCGCGAAACTCATCCTGACGCCGCTTTATGGCACCGGCATCCTTGCAAACGATGGCTTTGAGCGCTGCTATCCGGGTTACGGCACGGATGCCACAGGTAAAGTGGTGATCAAGAGCGCGGCGTGTATGCACTTCCATAATTTCATGCTGCATCAGTCTGGCGTTGGGTTCGGACTCAATAAAAATGGCGTCAATTGCGTCGAAAATGGCTTGATTCAGGCGTGTATCTGCGGGCCTGTGGCGCAGATCGAGTTCAAAAGGTTGCAGGCTCAATTCCTGCACGTAGTCTCTGATGAGCTTGATCAGAACGGTGGGAATGCCAAGGGCTTGCAGCGCTTGATCCAACGCGTCATCGTGCAGCTGCAGTTTCGATTTCATCTGAAAATGGGTGGCGATGCACTGTGCCGCTGCGTTGAATGGCAGCTGCAAGACCACCGGGGGGGAGGTCAGCGGGCCTGGTGTGCCGGAGGTTGTCTTGACCTGTTTCGGGTCCGGGGTTTCCCGGCTTTTGCGGCTTCGTTTGGCACCGGGTGCGCTGTCGTCAGCTTTGAATTGCGCCAGTTTTCTGGTTTTTGGTGTGACCTTTGCACCGCTGGAGCCGTTTGAGCCGCTGGAGCTTGCCGTGAAACCGGCGGTGCCATTGGATGTCGCCAACTGCGTCAGCCACTGAACAAAGTGAGGTTGTTGCAGCATTTCATTGAAGCCTGATGGCCTCAGGAGATCCAGCTGGATCAAAGACTCTGACGCCACCGATCCGGATGCGCCAATATTGAGCAGGTCTGGTGTCGGTGCCAGAGTGGAATTGGCTGTGCGCAGTGGACAGGCAGGCAAGCCACTACTGGACAGTGCGCCGGAACTGGACGAAGTGCTGGTCTGAACTGGGATCATGATGGAATCGAGTTGAATTGAAGGCAATCATCAAAGTCGCAAAGTTGATCCTGCATTGCATTCAATGCGGGACAAAGCGCAATTTATATCGGATTGCCAGGCGCCAAACGAGAGGGGTTTTATGTATTGCCACTGACGTAGAAATCGGCTAGGAAAATCACCGCGGCAATGAAGTGATCAGCGGGTGATGGTGCGCTCTTTCATGTCCTCCATCATGTCCTCTTTCATGTCCTTTAATGCCTTGCTCCATTTGGGCAGTGTTGCTTTGAAGTCGGCGAATTGCATCAGGTTCAGGATATTTTTTTTGTCCAGCAAATGCTCCAGCGCTGCGACCTGTTTATATTTCAGATAAAAGCCGACCAGATTGTCAAACATGGCGACCAGGGATTTTTCGGCCCGGTCAGATTCGGTACCGTGTGCCAGCGACACCAGTAAAATTTTCAGGGCATTCTTGCAGTAATTGGCGCTGACCTGCACCAGTACATCGTGGCGCGAGGTCAATGTAATCCGGTCATGCCTGAGCGCCGGATGGTCCGACATGCTGATACGAAAGCGTTCCTCAAACGAAGTGGCGCTGTCGATCAGGGACAGGCAGGCCGCCTTGCGTTGCGCTGTCATGGCCTGGCTGTCGGTAATCTGGAACATGGCGTGACCACAAGCCACCTGGTACAGCCAGGCAAAGCACTGCAGAAATTCGGACCGGCTCAAATCCCTGCATTCGCTTGAGGACGGGGTATCCTGAAAACTGTCGGAAAGAAAAACTTTGCTGAAGTAGTTGATGGCAGCGCCCAGACGGTGCATCGTCGCCAGATCTGTTTTGCCTGACAGGTAGTCGCTGCGGATTTGCCTGTAGAGTATCTTTGCCCTGTATCGATCTGGCAGCAGCAGCCCCAGTTCAGTCAGTGCATTCTGATACAGCACGTTCAGTAATTGATGTTCAGACTGTTGGCGCAATAGGCTGTCCATGGCAAACAAAAGATTGGCATACAAACGGACATCAACCGGATACGACAGACACAATTTTTGGGTGAGACTGAAAAAGTTCAACACCTCCAGATAATGCAGTGTGGGTTGCGCTTTGCACAGTTCAGTTATTTGAATCATGACGTCAATAGTGCGGCGCTTCTCGCGCAGCCGGCAAAAAATGCGCAGCGCACTGAAGTACGATTCACAGGCCTGCCCGGCATTGTTTGCTTTTAACTGCGCTTTGGCTTGCAGCAAAAATAAATCGGCCTTCCTGCATTCCAGCTCATGATCGCGCCGAATTTTTTCCGCGACCGGATTGACCGTTTGCATGGCCTCAATGAATAAGCGAATGTTGACTGCCGCCTGTTCTGTGTTGATGTCAGGATCTGTACCCAGCAGCGCCAGTTCGCCATTGAGCTGGGTGACGCATTGCGAATGGGACAGGAAATTGGTCAACACCCGAAAGTCATGCCGCAGCCTGGGCAATGCGCCTGGCTGGTTGGATAAATGGGCCGCAAGCGCCTGCCGGTGTCTGGCGCTGTGCAGCACATCGTTAATAATCCAGTCGTGCAAATTGCTGCCGTGGTGGGTTGTCAATTCCAGTTGAAACAATTCTTTGTCCGGATCGTCGGCCAGAATAATTTCAGCAATGCTGATCCAGACTGGAGCGTTCGATCGTTCTTGTGAAATGAAACCGAAGCGATCGGGCATCAGTGGCAAAAGTGCCGGTTCCAATGCGTATTGGCGCGTGATTTCAATGAGCGCAGCGGATAAAAATGGGGTGAGCGATTCCTGCAGCGCGAGTTCGCGCAAGTGCCCGATCGGTGTCAGCAGGGAGTGGGTCAAAACGCACTGCGTGACATTTTTCAGCAATGCTGGCAGCGTTGTCGGAGCCGGCTCGGTCATCGCGCGTTTGCTGGCAATAACGGCAGCAATGTCAGTGGCGGGTCTGGGGCGTTTATGCGGTCTGGTCAAATCGATGGGGACGCTGGCAGTCCCGGTTGCACGAGTTGTCTGTGGGTGTGTCAGCCGATTGAACACGGGGGCGATCAGCACGGGATTGATGAAATCCGGCACATACCGGGCAAAAAGATCGGTTGGAGATCCGCAAGACCACGATCCAAACGAGCAGGCGTTCAGTATGGCCGGCACCGGTGCCGAGGGTTGCGTTCTGGTGCAGACTGTGCTGGTCAGAGTGGACTGGGTGCTGGAGCCGGAACTGGATGAAGAAGCGCAGTGGAGTGGATGCATGTCTCAATGAATTCCGTTTTTCCGGCATGGCCCGCCATTAATTTTTTATCGAAAAAAGCGCACTCAGGGTTGATATCAACATCAAGTCACGTGCCTCTTTTCCCATGCGGCGTAGTCCAAAGCCGAAAAGCCAAAGCGAATCGCATTGTCTGTATGAAGTGACTTGAATTCGTCCAGCACAAGTTGGATAAACTGCTCTTTGTCCATGTCGACGACAGTCCCCGGTAACCGGCACCGTATCGATGTATCCGTAGCGGCTTCATCATTGCTGATGATGCCGGTAACAACGTCACGCAGGGCCTGTCGGTGACGCAGGTAAAAAATGTCTGGTGGCACCAGGTCGCGCTGGACGGCAACATATTGTTGGCACGAGCGACCGTACGCCCAGACGAATACATCCCTGAGCAGCTCGATGCGGTTCAATTCAACCACGCCCAGCATGGCGTCAACATAATGCTGCTGCGGCACATCAAGAAATGACAGCGGGCACAGATTGTGGCGGATAAACGGAATATTGGCCGCCAGCCGTGAAACGCGGTTATTGACATCTTCAAAGGGTTGCAGGTAAGGCAGGTGTACCATCAGGAAGAACGCCTGTTCGAAGGGATCATGAATTTCTGCAGCCATGCGGATAACGCTGTCAAACAACTCTTGAACCTGCTGCGGAAAGGCCAGCGGGTTATAGACACTGCCGCCAATTCCTACCTCTATCTTGCGGATCCGACCGCATGCCAATGGATCGGCCATCAGTTTGTTGGACAGAAGAGCGTGTAACGCAAGGATGGTGGCCGGAGTCAGGCGCGCCGGTTCAGGATTGCGCACCAGATATTCAATGGCCTCTTTGTGATTCAGGATCATTTGGGTTTCCAGGGTATTCTTGCCCTCTGCGGCCTGACCAAATTCAATCAGGAGCGCCGTATCAATGGGGCTGTAGGTGTTGCCTTCGAGTCTGGACGATGCCCAGGACAGGTCGATCAGCAGGCGCTTTTGGATAGTGCGGGCAAACGTGCCGGCTTCCATCTGGGCCGCAGGTGAGCGTCCCATACCATGCAGCTGATCGCGCATGCTTTGCGGTAAATAGGCGGTATGGTTGGGACGGTACTGTTCCAGGAATTCCCGCCGGTATCCGACCGGCTTGCGCAAGGCCCATGGCTGGCGTACCAGGGTGCCGATTTCTTCACCTTCCGGCGAAATGGGTAACCAGAAATCAACCATGGGCTGCCTGACTTCCAGACTGTTGTCGAGGTCTGCGGCAGTATAGATTTTTTGGGGCGCTGCAGGAGTGGGCACGGCGTAGCGTACTGCGCGGCTTTTCCCGATGGGTCTGATTCGCTCCTGTCCGATGAGGTAGGCCAGTCTGCGCTGCAGGGTGCGTCTGGGTACGCGTTGGCCGATGGTCTGGAACAGTGCTGCGACGCCAATGCCGTCGTGGTGCGCTGAGACCAGTTCGACGAGTTGGTCGCATTCTTGAAGTAAGGTAGGTTTGGCCATTATTTGCTCCACTTGTTGTAGGTGGGGCGAGTGTGGCGCCAATTAAAGCGGCGCGAAATTAGTTTTATCACGTAGTTGTGTGGTTTTGTGCGCCGAAATTGTGGTGTGAAAAGGGCGTGCTGTTTTACGCGCTTCTGGCCGATCCGAATCGCCAGGAACAAATTGGTCAGTCAGATTTTTTAAAGCCGGTCGGATTTTTTTGTTGCCAGTGCCAGTGGTCACGACACATTTCTTCCATCCCGCGCTCGGCCTTCCATCCTAACAGTTCAAATGCCGCATCGACATCGGCATAACAGGCCGCGATATCCCCGGTTCGTCTGGGGGCCATCTCATAGGGAATGGTTTTGCCACTGGCCAGTTCAAACGCCCTGACGACTTCCAGAACACTGTAACCGTGACCGGAACCGAGATTGACGGTAAAGCACTGTGGTGACTGCAGTTTACCCAGCGCTTTGACATGCCCGAGCGCGAGATCAACAACGTGGATATAGTCGCGCACTCCGGTGCCGTCTGCGGTTGGGTAGTCATCGCCCCATATTTTCAGACAGGGTCGCAACCCTATTGCTACCTGCGCTATATACGGCATCAAATTATTCGGAAGTCCATTCGGATCCTCTCCGATCAGGCCACTTTTGTCGGCACCAACCGGATTGAAATACCGCAAAATCCCGATCTTCCAGTCTGGACGGGCTGCAAACTGGGCACGCAACATATCTTCAATAATTAACTTGGTGTGGCCATAGGGATTGGTGGTGGAAAGGGGATGATTCTCTTTGAGTGGCAATGTTTGTGGATTGCCGTAGACGGTTGCCGAAGAACTGAACACCAGGGTTCTGACATTGGTATTTTGCATGGCGCGCAGCAGACACAGTGTGCCGGCTACATTGTTTTCATAATAATCCAGAGGCTTTGTTACCGACTCACCGACAGCTTTTAATCCGGCAAAATGAATAACGCCATCACAGGCATATTTTTTAAGCGTGGCTTCCAGCAAAGCCTGATCCCGGACATCGCCTTCAATCAGGGTGACTTTTTTTTCGGTAATTTTTTCAATTTGAGCCACGCTCTCCCGGTGCGCGTTGCTGAAATTATCGTAGATCACAACCGAATAACCGTCATTGAGCAATGCAACACAGGTATGGGATCCAATGAAACCAGCTCCGCCAGTGACCAGAATACAATTCATGAATTTCCTTTTTTGCTCAGGGTGGCTGAAATACTTACATCAGAATGACATCGTACTGTTCCTGATGATAGGTGCTCTCAACCTGCAGCGAGATGGGCTTGCCGATGAAGTCACCCAGCATGGCCAGATGCTGCGATTCCTCTTCCAGAAATAAATCCACCACCACCTGTGAAGCCAGAATGCGGAATTCACGCGGATTGAACTGTTTGGCTTCGCGCAGCAGTTCGCGCAGAATTTCATAACAGATGGTGCGTGCGGTTTTGACCTGGCCACGGCCAGCGCAGGCCGGACAGGTTTCGCACAGAATATGCGCGAGCGATTCGCGTGTGCGCTTGCGGGTGACTTCCACCAGTCCGAGTGCCGAAAAACCGGATGCCGAGAGTTTGGTGCGGTCGCGCGCAAACGCCTTGTTGAGTTCGGTCAGTACCGCGGTGCGGTGTTCCGGATTTTCCATGTCGATCAGATCCAGAATGATCATGCCGCCCAGATTGCGCAGGCGCAGCTGGCGTGCAATGGCGTGTGCTGCTTCCAGATTGGTTTTGAATATGGTGTCGGCAAAATTGCGCCCGGCGACATAACTGCCGGTGTTGACGTCGATGGTGGTCATGGCTTCGGTCTGATCCACGATCAGATAGCCGCCGGACTTCAGATCGACGCGCCGGCCCAGCGCGCGTTCGATTTCTTCTTCCACGCTGTTGAGGTCAAACAGCGGCCGCTCGCCGGTGTAATGGGTGAGTCTGGGAATCACGGCAGGGGTATATTTTTCTGCAAATTCCAGCAGCTTCTGGTAGTTTTCGCGTGAATCAATCTGGATGTTGTTGGTTTCGACGTTGACAAAGTCGCGCAGCACGCGCTGCGCCAGATTCAGATCCTGATGCAACAGACTGGCCGGTGGTTTGATTTTGGCCAGCTCGGAAATGTTGGCCCAGGTTTTGCGCAGGTAGTCCACGTCCATGCGCAATTCAGCCTCGGTCGCATCTTCGGCCATGGTCCGGACAATGAAGCCGCCTTTTTCTCCTGGGCCCAGTAAATTCTGCACCATGGCACGCAACTGTTCGCGGTCCGCCTCATTGCCGATTTTCTGCGATATGCCGATATGCGTATCCTGCGGCAGAAACACCAGCATGCGTCCGGCGATGGAGATCTGGGTAGACAGACGTGCGCCCTTGGTGCCGATCGGATCCTTGATGACCTGAACCATGATGGCCTGACCGTCGAACAGCATTTTCTCAATGGGCAACGGCGTGGCATTGTTGTCCGTGCTGCGCGCATCCCAGATGTCAGCCACATGCAGGAACGCGGCCCGTTCCAGACCGACGTCGATAAAGGCCGACTGCATGCCAGGCAGCACCCGCACCACCTTGCCCAGATAGATATTGCCCACCAGGCCGCGCAGCATGGTGCGTTCTATGTGTAATTCCTGCACTGCACCCTGAAAAATGATCGCGACCCGGGTTTCCTGAGGGGTGATATTTATTAGTATGTTTTCGCTCATGACAGAGTAATTCCAGATTCCGATAATAATTGTGCGGTTTCAAATAAAGGTAAGCCCATGATGCCGGAATAACTGCCGGAAATATGAGAGATGAATTGCGCGGCACTGCCCTGAATGCCGTAGCCCCCGGCCTTGTCGTAGGGCTCCTGACTGTCGCAGTAATGATTGATCTGCTTTGTGGTGAGTTTGCAGAACGTGACATCCGAGATCTGGGTACAGGCTTTGTGATGCTCGTGGAAATGGACTGCAATACTGGTGAATACCTGGTGGGTTTGCCCGGACAGACTGGACAGCATGGCGTGCGCCTCGCTGCGGTTGGCCGGTTTGCCAAAAATGACGCCGTTCAGAACCACGGTGGTATCAGCGGCCAGTACCGGACGAACCGGCAGTTTGCGCAACAACATCATGTTCCAGGCAGCGGTGGCCTTGTCATCGGTAACCCTGCGCACATAAGCGGCCGGGGATTCATTGGGCAGGACGGCTTCAGACACATCGGCCGCCCGGTTGGTGGCATCACGCAACAGTAAAATTTCGAAGTGCACGCCAATCTGACGCAACAATTCGCGCCGCCGCGGACTTTTTGATGCCAGATAGATTTTATTGTCGGGCGATTTCATGTTGGATGTCGGAATTAAAACCTTAAAGCAATATCCTAACTGAATTCAAGAAACCATTCGAATTTAAATGACGTTACACGCGATGGTAGGGATGATTCTGGGTGATTGACCAGGCCCGGTACAGCTGTTCGGCCAGTATGACCCTGACCATGCCGTGTGGCAGGGTGAGGCTGGAAATGCGGATTTTGAGGTGGGCGCGGGCTTTGAATTCGGCGTCCAGACCATCGGCGCCGCCGATCACAAAGCAGGTATCGCCGCCGGCCTGCTGCCACTCTGTGAGCAGTTGCGACAGTTGCATGGTGGTCAGGTCTTTGCCGTGTTCATCCAGGGCTACGATGCGGGTCTGTTTGGGGATGACGGCTTCGATTTTGCTGCGTTCTTGCGCCATCACGGTTTCGGCGCTTTTACTGCCGGAACGTTCTACCGGTTTGATTTCCATGAGAACGATCCGGCATTCGGCGGGCATGCGTTTGCTGTATTCGCCGAAGCCGGTTTCGATCCAGGCCGGCATTTTGTGGCCGACTGCGGCGATGATCAACTGCATGGGTCTTTAAAAAATCAGACCGCAGTTTTGCGTTTGGCCGTGCTGCGTTTGGCCGCTGCCTGTTTGGCGGAGGCCTGCGCGGTCTTGCTGGAAGCCACTTTTACGGTGGTGCCGATGGCTTTTTTGCGCGGTGCAGCAGGCTTTTTCTCGCCGGGTGCTGAGGCTGGCTTGGCGCGTGGCGCGCGTTTTGGTTTGGTGTCGTCTGCGGGGGCTGCTGCTGCAGCTGCACGTGGCGCTTTTCTTGTTCCCTTGGCAGGCTTTTTCTCGGCATCATCCACCGTGGTCTGGATCGCCTGATTGATATTGCTGCGCACCCGGGTGGCTGGTTCTTCCACAGGCTCTTCGGCAGTGCGTTTGCTCACGCGCTTGGCCGCGCCGATTTTGACTTCCTTGTCGCCCCACAGTTCTTCCAGACGGTAATAGCCGCGAATGACCGGCTGCATGATGTGGACGATCATGTCGCCCAGATCGACCAGTACCCATTCACCGACTTCTTCGCCTTCGACGGACAGGACGTGGCCGCCGTTATCCTTGACTTTTTCCCGCACTGATGACGCCAGCGCCTTGGTTTGACGGTTCGAGGTACCGGAGGCGATGCAGATCCGGTCAAACAGGCTGGTCAGGTGGGTAGTGTCATAGACTTTGATGTCCTGCGCTTTGACGTCTTCCAGAGCGTCAATGACGAGAGTTTGTAATTTTTTAATATCCATGATTTCTAATATAGGTGATGTTGTTGAATGTAGTCTAGTACAACCGGTGGGACCGAATGCAGCTTATTTTTCAGGTTATTGGTATTGCGTACTTCTTCACGGATCTTGGTTGATGAAATATCGATGTCCAGTCCGGAATAAAGATAAGTGTGTCCAAATGGACGATTGCGTAATTCGGTGATGCCGGCAGCATGTTTTTCAAATTCATAAGCGACCAGGCTGTCGATGCTGTCCGGACCAAATCCCGGACGGGTTACTGCCACGATGTGCGCCAGATCCAGCAGGTGTTCCCAGTGTTTCCAGTGTTGCAGCTGCTGGAGTTGGTCAAAGCCGATAATGAGCACCACAGAAGCAGCAGTGCCGAATTCATAACGGATATTTTTCAGCGTATCGATGCTGTAACTGGGTATGCCCTGTTCGGCCCGTTTGATTTCCTGATCATCGATGATCAGCTCGGTTTGACTGGCCAGCGGCTGAAATGCCAATGACAACATGGCAATGCGGTGTGCCGGTTCGGCATGAAAAGCGTCTTTATGTTTGGACAGACCGGTCGGTATGATACGCAACTGTGTCGGTTTGAGCAAACTTTGTATTATTTCTACAATGGCAACATGGCCCGCGTGCACCGGATCAAAGCCGCCGCCCAGCACTGCAACACAGGCCGATGCGGCATTTTGGGCCGGTTTCATGCGAGCCAGTCTTTGTGAATCAGGAAGTCATCGTACAGCTGCGCTTCCTTCGTTCCCGGTTCCGGATGCCAGTCATAGCGCCAGACCACACACGGCGGCATGGACATCAATATGGATTCGGTGCGCCCGCCTGACTGCAGGCCAAACAGTGTGCCGCGGTCAAAGACCAGATTGAATTCCACATAGCGGCCGCGCCGGTAGGCCTGAAAATCACGCTCACGCTCGCCGTACGCCAGATTTCTGGTGCGCTGTGCGATCGGTGCGTAAGCCGGAATGAAGGCGTCGCCGACCCGGCGCAGCATGGCAAAACTGTCGGCAAAGGGCAACCGGTTGAAATCGTCAAAAAAGATTCCGCCGATGCCGCGTGGTTCTTTTCTGTGCTTTAAGTAAAAATAGTTGTCGCACCAGGTTTTAAATTCCGGATACAGTTCCGGGCCCGATGGGTCCAGCGCATTTTTGCAGGTCTGATGAAAATGCCGGGCATCTTCGGCAAAGCCGTAATACGGCGTCAAATCCATGCCGCCGCCGAACCACCACACGGGTTCTTCACCGTTGGCATGGGTGCTGAAAAACCGCACGTTCATGTGCACCGTGGGCGAGCAGGGATTTTTCGGGTGCAGTACCAGCGACACCCCCATCGCTTCCCAGCTGCGACCGGCCAGCTCAGGGCGGTGCGCTGCGGCGGATGGCGGCAGATTTTTACCCAGCACGTGGGAAAAATTGACCCCGCCACGTTCAAAAAACTGGCCCTGCTCAATCACCCGCGAAATGCCGCCGCCCCCTTCAGGTCGTTGCCAGCTGTCAGTCAGGAACGACTGCCCGTCGATTTTCTCGAGTTCCGCAACAATGCCGGCCTGCAGCTGCAGAAGATAATTTTTGACGTCGGCCGTGTTCATGTGCGTTTCTTGTTCATGGCGCGCCAGCCGATATCGCGACGGGCCTGTGCACCGTCAAACTGGATTGCGTCAATTGTTTCGTAGGCGTGTTTCTGCGCGACTTTGATATTGTCGCCCAGACCGACTGCACATAAAACCCGTCCGCCGCTGACTGTGAAGTTGCCATTGACAAGCTGCGTGCCGGCATGAAACGTGACACAGTCCGGTGTTTCTGCCGGTATGCCACTGATGTGCGCGCCTTTTTCCGGTGCATCCGGATAGCCTTTGGCGGCCATGACCACGCCCAGTGCAGTGCGGCGGTCCCATTCCAGTTCGACGCTGTCGAGCTGCCCGTTGACGGCGTGTTCGAGTACGCCGACCAGATCGGTTTTCAGGCGTGCCATGATAGGCTGGGTTTCCGGGTCGCCCATGCGACAGTTGAATTCCAGGGTTTTCGGATTGCCATCGGCATCGATCATCAACCCTGCATACAGGAAGCCGGTAAACACGATGCCGTCCCTGGCCATGCCATGTACGGTCGGCCAGATGATTTCACGCATGACGCGCGCATGCAGTTCCGGAGTGATGATCGGCGCAGGGGAGTAGGCACCCATGCCGCCGGTGTTCGGTCCCAGGTCATGATCCAGCAGACGTTTATGATCCTGACTGGTCGCCAGCGGCAGCACATTTTTGCCATCCACCATGACGATAAAACTGGCTTCTTCGCCGGCCAGAAATTCTTCGATGACGATACGTGCTCCGGCGTCACCCAGTTTGTTATCGGACAGCATCATCTCGACAGCATCATGGGCTTCCTGCAGATTCATCGCTACAACCACACCTTTGCCGGCGGCCAGTCCATCGGCCTTGATGACGATCGGTGCACCATTGGCATCGATATAGGCGTGTGCTGCGGCAAGTTCGGAAAAGGTCTGGTAGCGTGCGGTCGGAATGTCATGGCGCCGCATGAAGGCCTTGGCGAAATCCTTGGAACTTTCCAGTTGCGCAGCCTCTTTGGTGGGGCCAAAAATTTTCAGGCCCTGATCGCGAAAAATATTGACGATGCCGGCGGCCAGCGGTACTTCCGGACCCACCAGGGTGATGCCGATATGCTCGCTGATGGCAAACTCGGCCAGTGCCTGCGGGTCAGTGATGTTCAGATTTTTCAAACGATTATCCGAGGCCGTGCCGCCATTGCCGGGTGCAACATACACGGTCTGGATGCGCTCGGACTGAGCCAGTTTCCATGCCAGTGCGTGTTCGCGGCCGCCTGATCCGACTACCAGTATTTTCATATCACTCAGTTTTCTATAATTGCGTTGGTGTAGACATCCTGCACGTCATCGAGATTTTCCAGCGCATCCAGCAGCTTTTGCATCTTGATGGCGTTGTCACCTTCAAACAGGGTTTCCGTTTCCGGTTTCATGACTACGTCAGCCATGTCGGCCTTGAAACCTGCGGCTTCGAGCTGTTGTTTGATATTGGAAAATTCAAATGGCCCGCACACGACTTCATAGCCGCCTTCTTCATCGCTGATGACATCGTCGGCACCGGCATTCAGGGCCGCTTCCATGAGGGCATCTTCATTGGTGCCGGGCGCGTAGAACAATTGACCGCAGTGTTTGAACATGAAGGCGACTGAACCTTCCGTACCCATATTGCCGCCGTATTTGGAAAAGGCGTGGCGCACTTCAGCAACCGTGCGCACCTTGTTGTCAGTCAGGCAGTCGACAATGATGGCAGCACCGTTGATGCCGTAACCTTCATAACGGACTTCTTCATAATTGGCGCCTTCCAGATTGCCACTGCCGCGCTGAATGGCGCGCTGCACGTTTTCCTTGGGCATGTTCGCTTCGGCGGCTTTTTCGACTGACAGGCGCAATCGCGGATTGGCGCTGATATCACCGCCACCCATGCGCGCTGCCACCGCAATTTCCTTGATGATACGTGTCCAGATTTTGCCGCGTTTGGCATCGGTGGCCGCTTTTTTATGTTTGATGTTGGCCCATTTACTGTGTCCAGCCATGGTTTTTTTCCTGTGATTTGATTCGATTTGAAGGGCGTCATTCTACCATATTGGCCTTGCTCCAAATCCGAAAACGTCACCGGAGCGTGATAAATAAGCGTATGGAATTGGCAAGTAACGGGTTAGTTCGGTGTCATTTCAGTGGCCCGAATCGCCATTTCATGCTGGATGCGCGGGCGTGACAGCAGGACGAACCCAATCGCAAACAGGACGGTGGTGATGGTAAATCCGGGGAGTCCCCATTCAACATAAGTCAGCCGCATGAATTCAATGCCGAGTGCCTGCAGAGCGAGTGCCAGCATATTCATGCCGGCAGCAACGATGCCCTTGGGCAGACTCGATGACATCAGGGTGAAGCGGTACAGCACGGAAAACGCCAGCCCGAGCGCAAATGCAATCAGGCTGATGCCAGTCACAATGAACACCGGTGACCTGCCAGGAACCAGCAGGCCGGCCATGGCAATGATACAGCCCAACAGTATCGGCCAGATGCTGATCAAGACTGTCTGACCCAGTGGCCAGCGCTCAACCAGACAGGAGACAAAAATATTGCCCAATATCAGAGCGCCAAACACAGGCAGATTCCACAGGCCATATTCAACCATGCTCAATTGCATGTCATGCACCAGCAGCACCGGCGACAGCGCGATCCAGCCGACCAGCGGGATGCAGATAACCGGTATGCACAGTGCTGAAAGGGTGAAATGGGCATGGCTGAATAAGTCGATGTATTCATGGATGATGGTTGAATAGGGCGTTTTTTCAGTGCCCGGGTCGACCGTCTCGGGCATGGTGCGCCACAGGCCGATCAGGGAAACGACAGCAATGCCAGCGATCAGTAAAAAACTGCTGCGCCAGGGCGCCACTTCTGCCAACGCGGCGCCGGCCAGCGGACCGACCATCGGCGCGATCAGCGACACGTTGGCCATCAGCGATGTGACTTTGACGGCAGACGTTTCTTCATACGCTTCCTGAATGACGGCATACCCGACAGCGGCAATAAAGCACAGTCCGACACCCTGCAACACGCGCAGTACCATGAAGGTTTCGATGCCGTGAACAACATACACAGCCAGGCAGGACAGGATGAAATAGATCGCGCCGGTGAGCATGACCGGCCGGCGTCCGGCCCGGTCCGACCACGGACCGGTGAACCACGCAAGCAGCGCGCCGCCCAGCGTAAACGCCGTCATGGATACCGGCACCCATTTTGTACCGACATTAAATTCACTGGTGACCAGCAGCATGGCCGGCTGCACCATGTCGTTGGCGATATAGACGGCAAATTCAAATAACACCAGCGCCAGTGGAAACAGCAGCGCGGCGCCGGTCAGGCGTGAAATTTTGGTGTGATGATGCATGACAGCTCCCTGATGATCCTGCACAGACGAGATGCAGGATTATTTTTGGACAGTTGTTTCGTTCGAAGTGGATGAATTGGCGCAGGTGGGGGATGGGGAAGGCGCCGTTCGTAACGTAGCGCCATTTTATTCTGTCGTTTATTTAATTGCAATAGTTATTGACAATATCAATCTGTGTCGTGAGTACGGATCTTCATTTCACCCAGCACGCTGCTGCGCGAAACCAGCATGAAGCAGCACGTCATGGCGACCATCGCCCAGGTAAAACCGGTTACGCCCCACGCAACGTGCGCCAGGCGGGACACTTCAATGCCCAGCGCATAACAGCTCATTGCCAGTATCGACAATCCGGCCGAGACGATCCCTTTGGCGTGATTGGAGGACATCAGGGCGAAACGGTACAACACTGCCATCGACAGGCCTTCGGCAAAAGCGATCAGGCTGATGCCGGCCACGATGAAGACGGGGGTGTGCAGCGGTGTATTCAGCTGTACAACAAGACCGAGCAGAATACACAGCATGCCGGCGGTGATCGGCCAGTAACTGAGCAGCACCGTGCGTCCCAGCGGCCAGCGGTCTGCGATGAAAAACACCAGAATATTTCCCAACACCAGCGAGCCGAATACCGGCAGCTGCCACAGGCCGTATTCGAGCAGACTGCAGCTGAAATCCTGCACCAGCAACACCGGTGACATGGCAATCCAGCCGATCAGCGCCATGCTGACGAAGGCCATGGCCAGCGCGGAACGAAGAAAGCGCACCTGTTGGAACAGACTGATGTAGTCGTGAATAATCTGCGAGTAGGGTTCCTTCTCGGTATGCGGACTGACCGTTTCCGGCATGTTGTACCACAGCCCCACCAGTGACAGAAACGATATGGCGGCAATAAACAGAAAACAGCTGCGCCACGGCGCAATCCCCACCAGTGCTGCACCGGCCAGAGGACCTGCCATCGGTGCAATCAGAGCGACATTGGCCATGAGCGCCGTTACTTTGACTGCGCGGATTTCATCAAACGATTCCTGCACCGCTGCGTAACCTACCGAGCCGATGAAACACAGGCCGATACCCTGCAGGACCCGCAGGCCGATAAAGGTTTCAATACTGCTGACGAGATAGGTGGCAAGACAGGTCAGCAGAAAATACAGTACGCCACCCAGCAATACCGGACGCCGGCCGATCCGGTCGGACAGCGGACCGGTAAACCACGACAGCGATGCGCCGCCGATCAGGTAGGCGGTCATGGACATTGGTGCCCAGGACGTGCCGACATCAAATTCTTTGATGATCATCAGCATGGCAGGCTGCGCCATGTCATTGCCGATGTAGACGGCAAATTCAAACAGGACCAGAGCCAGAGGGAACAGCAGGGTGTAACGGTTTATGGACGTTATTTTTGTGGTGAAGGGCATAAATTCAGGTCAGCGTTGCCATCGCCGTACCCAGTCGTACCGAGCCGGCCGGCTGCCAGTCCGGATTGAATGTCAGAGTCTGTGCCGGAAATAACATCACCACCGTCGAGCCGAGCAGAAAGCGGCCCATTTCTTCGCCTTTTTTCAGTTGGATCTGTCCATCGGTGTAGTCCCATTGGCGCACCTGTAAAGAGCGCGGCGGGTTGACCACACCATGCCAGACCGTAGCCATGCTGCCGACAATGGTGGCGCCCACCAGAGTCAGCACGAACGGACCGTGTTCTGATTCAAACACGCACACGACACGTTCGTTGCGGGCAAACAGATTTGGCACACCCTGCGCTGTAACCGGATTGACTGAAAACAGTTTGCCGGGAATGTAGATCATGCGGGTCAGCCGGCCGTCGCACGGCATGTGGATGCGGTGATAATCCTTGGGACTTAAATAGATGTTGGCAAAGCTGCCGTTCTGAAACTGCGCGGCCAGCGCCTGATCACCGCCGACCAGATCTGTCGTGCAAAAGCTGTGTCCCTTGGCCTGAAAAATCTGATCGTCGCGGATTCGGCCAAACTGACTGATGGCGCCATCGACCGGACAGATCAACTCGGCTGCGGCTATTGGGCGGGCCCCGGGTTTGAGTGCGCGGACAAAGAACTCGTTGAAGCTGGCGTATTGACCTACATCAGGTTCATTGGCTTCAGCCATATTCACGCCGTATTTTTTTACAAACCAGCGGATCAGTCCTGTAGTATAGCGACCGGCTCTGGCATTGGCGATCTTTGCGCCGAATTCGGTTAAGGCCTGTTTTGGCAGGCAATGCTGTATAAGTATGAATAGGAAATCGGGCACGGTAGCGGATCAGTCTGGGTCGGATTATTGGATTGGCGAGATTGTACCGAGGTATTGCGCTTATTGATAGGTGGTGCCGATGACGCAAAAGCAGGGATGGTCATGCCATATTTGCACCGATTTCTGAAATGCCCGCATTAAATATGTTCCGGTTTTTATAAAAAGACATTGCAGAAATCATCAGCTCGCTGATACTGATGCATGTACCCGGATTAAGAAATCCCTGATTCCTTTCATCAAATCGGACAATTCAATCAATATGAATCGGATCTACCTGCGCCTGATTGTTATTTTCGTGGTCATTGTGACCGCGGTACTGGCTGTTTCAGGCGCCTATTCGCAATATAAATTGAGTGACCAGCTGGAACTGCGCGACAGCCAGTTGCGCCAGAGCGTCTTGGCAAGATTGCAAATCAGTCTGCCACCGGCACTGTGGAATCTCGACAAAGCCAAAGTAGACAGTCTGATCGAAGCGGAAATGATTGCACCGGAAGTCAGGTCGATCAGGGTCTTCGATATCAATGTGAGCAATCTGTTCAGCGGCAAGGTCAGGAACGAACAGGGACAGATCATTAATGCGACCAGCGCGGCGATGTCCGGTGATCTGGTCGATGCACCACTGACCTACAGTGAGTTTGATCCGGGTAACCGCAATGCGCAAAAGCTGGCCAATATCGGTCAGGTCGAAATCAAATTCAGCCAGGACCAGATCAATGCGACCCTCAACGCTGAGCTGACCCATCATGTCATCGAAATTCTCACTCTGGATTTCATTCTGGTAATTACCCTCTCACTGAGCCTGCGGGTGGTGTTTCTTCCCCTTAAGCAGTTGCGTGACAGTCTCAATGATCTGGCTGTGCATGAAACCGATGAAGTCGAAGAGCTGCCTGAAAACCGCCACGATGAACTCGGTGAAGTCGCCATCGGATTCAACCGGATTCAGCGCAAGATGAAATCCACGATCAACCGTGCCAGACAATCGGAAGAGATCGCCAAGCGTGCGTCACTGAATGCCGAGAAAACGCTGAATGAATTGCGCATGGCGCAGGATTCGCTGATCCAGGCCGAGCGGCTTGCCTCGCTTGGGGGACTGGTGGCCGGTGTCGCACATGAAATCAATACGCCGGTTGGCATTACGCTGACCGGGGCGTCGATACTGCAGGACGCGACTGACAAAATCAGTGCGGCCCTGAACGCCGGCAATATCAGAAAGTCGCAGATCCAGGATTACATCGAAACTGCGGTGGAGAGCAGCAGGCTGATTATGGCCAATGCGCAGCGCGCGGCTGAACTCATACACAGTTTCAAACAGATTTCGGTTGATCAGACCAGCGAATTGCGTCGACCATTCCGTGTCAAGGAATATATCGACGAAGTCATCATGTGTCTGCATCCGCGTCTTAAAAAGACCCAGATACAGGTCAAGGTGAACTGTGCCGCCGACATTGAGCTCGACAGTTATTCGGGTGCCTTTGCCCAGATTCTGACCAATCTGATCATGAATTCTCTCGCGCATGCGTTTGATGCCAACGACAGTGGCTGCATCGATATCCGCGCGATACTGAACAACGAGATTCTGATCATGGAATACAGCGATGACGGCAAGGGGATCAGGCCGGAGTATCTGGGTAAAATATTCGATCCGTTTTTTACGACCCAGCTCGGCAAGGGCGGCTCTGGTCTGGGATTGAATATCGTGTTCAATCTGATCGTCAAAACGCTCGGCGGATCAATTAACGTGGAAAGCCGGCTTGGCAAAGGGGTTCATTTCACGATACGCATTCCGCGTGTGGCGCCGTAATCTTTTTGGTCCCGGCATTGCAACTACACCGGCAATGACGGGTGGGGCCTGGCCGCAAACGCCTCCCCAATCATCACCAGCACCGGTCCGCTGCATTCGGGCAATCCCAGTTTCAGGTCCGCCAGTGTCATGCGCCAGATGCGCTCATTGGGCAGGCTGCAGTTTTCCACAACCAGTACCGGCAAGTCAGCACTGCGCCCCTGCGCGAGCAACAGGTCGGCAGTTTGCAGCGCCTTCTGGCCACCCATGTACTGCACCAGCGTATCGCTGTCGGGAAGCTGGGTCGTATCGGGCAGATCCGGTGCGCTGCTGGAAGTGAAAAACGCGACACTGCGCGCATAGCCGCGCTTGGTCAGTGGCTGCAGGGTGGCCGCAGCGGCGGCAAAGGCGGTACTGATACCGGGCACGACTTCGACTTCGATGCCGGCCTGTTCCAGTGAGGCCAATTCTTCATCGGCCCGACCGAACAGCATCGGGTCGCCGCCTTTTAATCGCACTACCAGCGGATGATTTCTGGCCAGCTCAACCAGTTGCACATTGATGGCGGCCTGGGCGGTGGAGCGTTGCCCAAAGCGTTTGCCCACTGGAATTTTGATGGCATTCGGGCACAGGTCGAGAATTTCCTGACCGACCAGGGCATCGTACAACACCACGCTGGCCTGGGACAGAATCCGCGCACCGCGTACGGTGATCAGATCTGCAGCTCCCGGGCCCGCGCCAATTAATACCGCCTTGCCCACGGCGGACTCAGGCTGGCAGACGGATCATGCCGGCCGCCACGGTCTGGTGCGAGACCTGATCAATCAGAATGAAGGCGCCGGTGCTGCGGATGGTGTTGTAATCGTCGGCAGCCAGTTCCTGCTGCACGGTGATCTTGACGCGCGCAATATCGTTTAACTGCAGCTGGGTTGCGCTTTTGGTCTGCTGGGTATTGATATCCTTGAGCGATTCAATTTCAGTCACCTTGGCTGCGACCTGACGGGTGGTGTGCTTGAGCAGATACTTGCGTTTGAAATCGAGCGGTTCTTCAGACAGCCAGCAGACATCGGCGTCGACCTGTTTGATCAGCGTGGCAGGGCGTGCAGCCAGTGACAGCATGTCGCCGCGCGAGATATCCAGATGTTCATTGAGCAGCAGGGTAATCGATTGACCGACCACGGCGCTGGCCAGCGATTTGTCCAGCGTCAGAATCTGTTTGACCGTACCGGTCTGGCCGCTCGGCTGGATCACCAGTTTGTCGCCCACGCTGACCTTGCCGGCTTCAATGCGACCCATGTAACCGCGAAAATCATTGGCTTCGTGGCCGTTGTGGCGTGCGACCAGCTGCACCGGAAAACGCAGCGGTTCATCGTGTGACGCATCGTACACGCTGAGCGATTCAAGCAGGGTGATCAGGGTCGGGCCGGTATACCAGTCCAGATTGCTGCCCTTGTCGACCACGTTGTCGCCAGCCAGCGCGGACAGCGGAATCGGGGTGACGTCAGACAGGCCAAGCTGTTTGGCAAACTGCGCATAAGCGGCCACGATGCGGTTGTATTTGTCCTGGTCGTAACCGATCAGATCCATTTTGTTGACTGCCACAATCACATGTTCGATCTGCAGCAGATTGGCGATCGTTGAATGACGCTTGGTCTGAATCAGCAGATCCACCGAACCATCGTCGTTGAATTTCACTTTGGAGACATCAATGAGGATAATCACGGCATCGGCCGTTGAAGCGCCGGTGACCATGTTGCGGGTGTATTGTTCGTGCCCTGGCGTGTCGGCGATAATGAATTTGCGTTTCGGTGTGGCGAAATAGCGGTATGCCACGTCAATGGTAATACCCTGTTCGCGTTCGGCTTCCAGACCGTCGGTGAGCAGCGACAGATCAATACTGTCGCCGACCGTGCGTTTGTGTTTGGCGCGTGACATGGCGTCGAGCTGATCGGCAAAAATGCCTTTGCTGTCGAACAGCAGACGGCCAATCAGCGTGCTTTTGCCGTCGTCAACCGAACCGGCTGTAATAAAGCGCAGCAGGCCGCGTTCTTTGGTGATTTCTTTTAATTCTGGCAGATGTGCAGCGGCGTTCATCAGAAATATCCTTCTTTTTTACGTTTTTCCATCGAGGCTTCCGAGGTCTGGTCGTCCATGCGGGTTGCGCCGCGCTCGGTAATCTGGGTAATCGCGGTTTCGGCGATGATTTCTGCCACAGTGGCCGCTTCGGAAGCGACCGGGCAGGTGCAGGAAATGTCACCGACCGTGCGGAATCGCACCGTCTGGCTGATGATCTGTTCGCCTTCTCTGGCCGGGGTCAGGGGTGTCAGCGGCACCAGCAGGCCATTGCGTGGAATGACCTGACGTTCATGGGCAAAGTAGATTGGCGGCAGGGCCAGTTGTTCGCGTTCTATGTATTGCCAGACATCGAGTTCGGTCCAGTTCGAGATCGGAAAGACACGGATGTTTTGTCCGGCATGCACGCAGGTGTTGTACAGATCCCATAATTCGGGTCGCTGGGCTTTCGGATTCCACTGGCCGAATTCGTCGCGGAACGAAAAAATGCGTTCCTTGGCACGCGCTTTTTCTTCATCACGGCGCGCGCCGCCTATGCAGGCATCGAACTTGAATTCTTCAATGGCTTCAAGCAGTGTCACCGCCTGGGCTGCATTGCGCGAATCGGTGGCCGGATTTCTCAGCCGCACCGTGCCGCGCTGCATCGAATCCTCGACCGATCGCACGATCAGTCGTTCACCCAGTTCGGCGGCACGCTGGTCGCGGAAGGTGATGACTTCGGCAAAATTATGACCGGTATCGATGTGCATCAGGGGAAAGGGAAATTTGCCGGGACGAAAGGCCTTTTCGGCCAGACGCAGCAGAACGACCGAGTCTTTGCCTCCTGAAAATAACAGGACCGGATTGGCGCACTCGGCGGCGACTTCACGCATGATGTGAATGGCTTCGGATTCGAGCCAGTCCAGATGACGGTTGCTGGCAGCATCAAATACAGGTTGCTGCGAAATGTGTGGTGAATTCATTGTGGTCTTTGCGGCTGATTGAAATAAATTGTTCTGATTAAGTTTCGTAGGCTGGGATGCGTCGTAGGCTGGGATGCAATCCCAGCATCAACGGTTGAAATGCTGGGATTGCATCCCAGCCTACGCATTCACCCTATTTATTCGGAGCTTGCCTGATTATTGTTTAATACGGACCAGTTTGCCGTCCACGACATGCAGGCCGCATTCCTTGCTTTCCGGCGTTTCCCACCACCAGCGTCCGGCCCGGATATCTTCGCCCGGCTGTATGGCACGGGTACAGGGCGCGCAGCCTATCGATGGATAACCGGCGTCGTGCAGCGCATTGTAAGGTACTTGATGCAGGTGCAGATAGTGCCAGACATCCTGTTCCGACCAGTCGGCCAGCGGATTGAACTTGGCCAGACCGTGCGCAGCATCGTGTTCCTGCACGTCGAGCTGGTTGCGGGTGCTGGACTGGCTCTTCCTTTGTCCGGTAATCCAGGCCTTCTGACCGGCCAGTGCCCGTCCCAGCGGTTCGACCTTGCGGATCTGGCAGCACGATTTGCGCAATTCGACACTGTCATAAAACCCGTTCAGGCCGTGACTGGCTACCCAGGCATCGACCGCCTCGGAATCGGGATAATACAGTTGGATCTGATAACCGTAATGCTGTTTGACCTGATCCAGTACTGCCAGTGTTTCTGGTGGCAGGCGTCCGGTTTCCAGCGAAAAGATCGCGATCGGCAATGCTGCGCGCAAAATCAGATCGGTCAGCACCATGTCTTCTGCTGCCAGACTGGACGCAAACACCGCCGGGGAAAAATCGGTCGCGATGCGTTCCAGCGTAGCCTGGGTGGCAGCCAGCCTTGTTTCAAAGCCGTCCGGTACCGCGCCGTCTTTCTGTCGATAGGCCTGGGTCATGATGCGTGGCTTTCGCTGCGGTCTACCCGGCGGAACAACGGTGACTTTTGATCGATCGACGCCTGATAGCTGGTGCTGAAATCGGTCAGACCTTTGAGTGCGTCCTGGATATTACGGTCAGCGCGCGTGGCAAAGGCGTTGAAGCCGACGCGCTGCATGTAAAACAGCTGATCGCGCAAGACGTCGCCGATGGCGCGCAGTTCACCCTGATACCCGAGCCGGCTGCGCAGATTGTAGGCAATCGAATAGCCGCGTCCGTCAGAAAATTTGGGGAAGTCGATGGCGATCACAGGCAGTGTGGCCACATCCCCGGACAGCGCTTCGGCACGTTCCGAACTGGCCAGCCAAACGCCGATATTGTTGCGTGCTGCAAGCGTGGCATGCTGTGCCTGCCATACCGCCAGCGGTACGATCTGATTCCCGGCCGGCACCTGAACAGTGTCAGGCTGCTGCTCTTCTGTCAGCCGCAATACGATCCAGTCATCGCTGACTATTTTTCCGTTCCTGATGATGTCAGACATATTCATCCTCCCCGTGCAAAACCGCCTTGGTAATTGGCGTTGCATAGACAAATTCTTTAAATGGATTGACGCCGATGCGCTGCACCGTATCAATGAATTTTTCTTCTTCAAAGCGTTGACTCAGATACACCTTGATCAGCCGTTCAATGACTTCCGGCATCTGCGCGGCGGCGAATGATGGCCCGATAATTTTGCCGATGGCCGCGTTGATGCCCTGTGCACCGCCAATCGAAACCTGGTACCACTCGCTGCCATCCTTGTCCACGCCCAGAATGCCGATATGGCCGACGTGATGATGGCCGCAGGCGTTGATACAGCCAGAGATGTTGAGCTCAATTTCGCCGATGTCGTGCTGATAATCGAGACTGTTGAAACGATCCGTTATTTCCAGTGCAATCGGAATCGATTTGGCATTGGCCAGCGAGCAGAAATCGCCGCCCGGGCAGCAGATCATGTCAGTGAGCAAACCGATATTCGGTGTGGCCAGGCCATGTGCCTTGGCTTCCTGCCACAGTGCGAACAGTTCGGCAACCTGCACATCGGCCAGCACCAGATTCTGTTCGTGGGTAACGCGCAGTTCTCCAAAGCTGTAACGGTCGGCCAGATCGGCAATGAATGCCATCTGCGACGATGTTGCGTCACCCGGCGGTACACCATGTTGCTTGAGCGACAGCACCACGCTGCGATAGCCGGATACTTTATGCAGTTTGACATTGCGTTTGACCCAGTTGGCAAATGCCTTGTTTTGTTCCACATGGCTGGCGTACTGTGCGTCCTGATCAGACAGGCTCAGATAATCGGGACGGGTAAAGTAGCCGGCAATGCGCTTGAATTCTGCTTCTGTGACGGTGCCAGGACCCCCTTTGAGGTCTGCCCATTCGGCTTCGACCTGACGCGCAAACTGGTCTGCACCGAGCGCTTTGACCAGAATCTTGATGCGTGCCTTGTACTTATTGTCGCGCCGACCATACTCGTTATAAATCCGCAGTATCGCTTCCAGATAGGTGATGACGTGCTGCCACGGTAAAAATTCGCGAATCACACTGCCCAGAATCGGCGTACGCCCCATGCCGCCGCCCACCATCACCTGAAAGCCGACTTCACCGGCTTCGTTATAAACCACGGTCAGTCCGATGTCGTGCACGGCAATCGCGGCGCGATCTTCTTTCGAGCCGTTGATGGCAATTTTGAATTTACGCGGCAAATAGGCAAATTCCGGATGGAACGTGGTCCACTGACGCAAAATTTCGGCATAGGGACGGGTGTCAATGATTTCATCGGCAGCGGCACCGGCAAATTCATCGGAGGTGATGTTGCGCATGCAGTTGCCGGAGGTCTGGATTGCGTGCATTTCAACGCTGGCCAGATGTTCCAGTATTTCCGGGGTCTGTTCCAGATTGATCCAGTTGAACTGAATATTCTGGCGCGTGGTGAAATGGCCGTAGCCGCGATCGTAGTTTTCGGCGATATAGGCAAACTTGCGCAGCTGTGCCGAAGACAGCATGCCGTAGGGAACGGCGATGCGCAGCATGTAGGCGTGACGCTGCATATATAAACCGTTTTGCAGGCGCAACGGCAGAAATTCTTCTTCGGTGAGTTCATCGGCCAGGCGACGTCTTACCTGATCGCGGTATTGGGCGATCCGTTCTTTGATGATCAGATGGTCATGCTGGTCATAACGATACATAGTGGTCCTTGCAACAAAATGCTGAATCAGTGGTCGATAAAAAATAACTATTCACAAAGTGATCTGAATCCAGATCAGGTGAATTAAAAAATGAGTTTTGCTGCAACCAGGGTCAGGGTGGTTGCCAGCATGAAGCGCAATATCCGTTCCGGTACCGCACGTGCCGCCATGGAACCCAGGATGATGCCGGGTACTGAGCCTATCAGCAGGGTGGAAAGCAGTGCCCAGTTGATGGATCCCAGCCACCAGTGCCCAAACGCGGCAATGGCAGTCAGAGGAACGGCATAGGCAATGTCGGTTCCGGCGATTTCGGCCGGTGTCAGGCGCGGATATAACATCACGATCAGTGTGGCGCCGATCGCACCGGCACCGATCGACGACACGGTCACCAGCGCACCCAGCACCGCTCCGGCCAGGATGGTGGCGATTTCCAGTGGGCGGCCCTGCAACTGCTTCTCAGGATGGCGGCTCAGCCAGTCCAGCATGTTACGCTTGAAAAGCAGTGCGACCACGGTCAGCAGTACCGATGCAGCGATGGTGTAGCGGATAATCTGGCCGATTTCCTTGTCCAGGGCGCCAAAGTGTTTCAGGCCAAGCGTGGCCAGCAGGGCGGCAGGCAGGGCGCCAAAACATAACAGACGCACAATATGCCAGTTCACGGTGCCACGCATTTTGTGGGTAAAGGTGCCCGCCGATTTGGTAATCGAGGCGAACGCCAGGTCGGTGCCAACCGCCACCGTTGGACTGACGCCAAACAGCAATGTCAGCAGCGGTGTCATCAGCGAACCGCCGCCCACACCGGTTAAACCGACCAGAAGTCCGACTACAAAACCGGAAATTACATAAGATAAAGTCATAAAGCCTCTCACAATATTGCGTAATCGTAATAAACTATCGACTTATTCCAAACAACTAAGTATTTATTTGCTTATATGCGAATTTGCTATATATAAGTATTCTGGGCGCATAAGGCAAGCAGGATAGGCCCACAGCCAGCAACATGCCCGCGTCTGGAGCGTTAATAAGAAAGCTATGAATCTACATCAATTACGCTTTGTCCGGGAAGCCGTTCGTCAGAATTTCAATCTGACCGAGGCGGCCAAAGCCCTGTTTACTTCCCAGCCCGGGGTGTCCAAGGCGATTATCGAGCTCGAAGAAGAATTGGGCGTGGACATATTTACCCGGCATGGCAAGCGCATTCGCGGCCTGACCGAACCTGGGCGCGCCGTACTGAAGTCGGTTGAAATGATCATGCAGGAAATTGAAGGGCTCAAACAGATCGGCCGCGAATTTGCGGCCCAGGACAGTGGCAGCCTGACCATCGCCACCACCCACACTCAGGCCCGTTATTCGCTGCCGCCGGTGGTGCAGGCGTTTATGCAGAAGTATCCGAAGGTGCGCCTGTCGCTGTTGCAGGGCAATCCCAAACAGGTGGCCGAAATGGTGCTGCGTGATCAGGCTGATCTGGCCATCGCCACCGAATCGATCGCCGGCATTGATGGCTTGATTACCATGCCCTGTTTTCAGTGGGAGCATGTCGTTGTGGTACCACCGGATCATCCGCTGCTGAAAGTGAAAGTGGTCAGTCTGGAAGAAATCGCCCACTATCCGCTGATTACCTATGACAGCGCCTTCGCGGGCAGAAATAAAATTGATCACGCGTTTGCGCTGCGCCAGATCAAGCCGGATATATTATTGGAAGCCATCGACGCCGACGTGATCAAAACGTATGTGGAACTGGGCATGGGTGTTGGTATTATTGCCGGTCTGGCCTTTGATGCCGAACGCGATAAAAATCTGCGTTCCATCCCGGTGGGCAATCTGTTTGGCATGAATGTGTCACGCATTGCCCTGAAGCAGGGCGCGTACCTGCGCAGTTATATTTACACTTTTATTGAATTGCTGGCCCCGAACCTCAATCGCAAGCTGATCGATCAGGTTTTAGAGGGCAAAGAAGATAATTACGAATTATAGAAATGAATACCAATCTCAACGAGTATTACTCGCAGCGCGCCGCGCACTATGAAGACATTTACCAGCTTGCTGACCGTGCGGCGGATCTGCAGCAGCTGAGCTCGCAGCTGCAAAATCTGCTGACCGGGAAAAATGTGCTGGAAGTCGCATGCGGTACCGGTTACTGGACCGAGCGCTATGCCGGTCTGGCCGCCAGCGTTCTGGCAACGGACAATAATGCTGACATGTTGCGTCTGGCTCAGGCCAAGAACACCCTGTCGGGACGGGTCCAATTTCAGCAGGCCGAGGCATCCGACCTGCCTGCCGGTGAATTCAATGCCAGTCTGGCCGCTTTTCTGTGGTCGCATCTGAAACGTTCCGAGCAGTCGCCGTTTCTGGAGTCCCTGCAAAAAGCCAGCGGCACCGGCACACTGCTGATCATGTTTGACAACTGTTATGTCGAAGGTGACAGTACCCCGATAGCGCGCACTGATTCTGAAGGCAATACTTATCAGATCCGGCGGCTGCCGGACGGCAGTCGGCACGACGTGATTAAAAATTTCCCGACCGACAGCACGCTGCGAAAAAAAATGACGGGCTATGCCCGCGATATCCGCATCGTTCGCAATCAGCATTTCTGGATGCTGACCTGCGTGCTGCGCTGAATTGATTTGGGAAGGGGCAGCCTGTGCGCAAGTTTTATTTTCTGCTGATTTCATCGCTGGTTTCAACTCTGTTGTGTCAGGTTGCATCGGCCGACACCGAGGCCGCCCCAATCGCCTTGCCCGACAATGGAAAAATCCTCAGTACCACCACAGCGCCAGCACCCCTGACAACGCAAGACGGTTCGGCCTTGCCGGATATTCCGGAACCCGCCAGGTTTGACAGCAGCCTGACAGGGCAACCGGACGGCAGTCTGCAACTGAAAGCCAATATTGATGGCGACCAGTTTTCGATCAAACCGGTTTTCAGCACGACCAGGGGGGTGCCGGTTGATGCCGGGATCGTCAGCCAGAAAATACCGGCCACCACAGTGGGCTGGATGTTGTCTTCCCGACCGGATAAAACCGAAACGGTGATGAACATGGCCTGGCGCACTGGCGGCAACCAGCAATTGCTGTTCACCGCGGCCCAATTGCATGGCATGGTTGACGTCGAAGTGGATGGCAAGACCAATCTGAACCAGACCAGCAGTGGCTTGAATTACCGCTATTTTATCGACAGGCCGTGGCTGACCGGACTGGAGTTGAGTGGCTATACCAGTGAAGGGCAGGGACTGTATTCGTCAGGAGAAAACCTGCCGCACGTGGCTGCCAGCAGTCTGGTCGGTCTGCGTATGGGGCTCGAAGCCAGTCCGATTCCGGATGCAAAATTGAAAATCGGCATAGGCAGTGAACGATGGTCCTATGATGGTCTGGCCGGCGCGGAGTCGCTGCAAAATTTAAATACCAGCATCCGCTGGAGCCAGATACTCATGCCGACCGTGAAATACAACGCCATACTGGCAGGCAAAGGCGCAGAGCGCACAGTAGCAACGGGGTTGGATATCAACCTTTACAACGGGCAGCAACTCGGTGTCAAGCTGGCGCATACCCAGTGGAATGACGGTCAGTCGCCGGATAATGTCGTGCAGCTTACTTACAATCTTCAGTTCGGCAAAAAATTTGTGCCGTTTCAGTTTAAAGGCGATAACACGCCATGGAATTCCAGCGTGAGCAATGAAGTACTGCAGCGCCCCGGATATTTACCGAAATCCATTTTATCCAGCCCCAATTAATTGACAGACCCTGCGAGTTGAAAATACGATGAAATTAGCCACCCTGAAAGATGGAAGCCGTGACGGACAATTGATCATTGTTGCACGTGACCTGAAGACCGCCGTGATTGCCACCGGCATCGCCCCGACCATGCAGGATGTACTCGACAGCTGGGATTTCATGCAGCCGCAATGCGAAGATCTGTATGTACAGCTCAATCAGGGCCGCGCTCCCTACAGTTTCGATTTTGATCCAAAAAACTGCATGGCACCTTTGCCACGCGCCTATCAGTTTGTGGATGGGTCTGCCTGGCTGGATTATGTCGAACTGATCGCGCGCTCACGCAATAACGAGCTGCCCGACCTGTTTCATTCCCAGCCGCTGCTGCATCAGGCGGCTTCGGACGATTTCATCGGACCGTGCGACCCGGTGCAGATCAGTAACGAAGACTGGGAGATTGATTTTGAAAGTGAACTGGCCATCATCACCGGCGATGTCGGCATGGGTGCGGCACCGGATGCGGCGCGCGAACAGATCCGTCTGATCATGCTGGCCAACGATGTGACACTGCGCGCGCTGATCCCGGACGACATGATCAAGGGATTTGGATTCATGCAGTCCAAGCCTGCCACCAGTTTTTCACCGGTCGCCGTGACGCCGGATGAGCTGGGCGAGGCGTGGAGCAAGGGTAAAGTGCATTTGCCCCTGCGTACCAGTATCAATGGCAAATTGATCGCTCACCCGGATGCCGGTCGGGACATGACCTTCAATTTTCCGCAACTCATGGCAGCGCTGGCCAAAACCCGCAACATCCGGGCCGGTGCCATCATCGGCTCAGGGGCCGTGTTTAACAGGGACACCAATAAGGGCTGCAGCAGTCTGTATGGAATCCGCGCACAAGAGCAGCTTGGCGGTAACGAAGTGACCACACCGTATTTGAAATTTGGTGACCGGGTAAAAATCGAAATGCTCGATGCGCATGGCAAATCGCTGTTTGGTGCGATCGATCAGACAGTTGAGCAAAGTGACTAATCGTTAATAAATTGTGGTTTTAATATGCATATTGTTTGAATCTGACAAATTTTATAGCGTTAAAAAACAGAATTTACTAAGTTTGTTTTGCATCAAAGCGGAACTGGCAGGAAGTCAGGCTATACTCCAAAGTTGGAACTATTACTCTAATTTGGAGACGACATGCAAGAAATAGAATCAAAATCAGAAGAATCCCGCGTATTCAACCCTTCAGCTGCTTTCACTGCTCAGGCCAACGTGCCGGGTATGGCGGCTTACGATGCCCTGTGTGCCGCAGTCAAGGCCGACGAACAGGGATTCTGGAAAGATCTGGCCAAGAAACAGCTGCACTGGCATAAGCCGTTTACCAAAGGACTGGACGAATCCAATGCGCCTTTCTATACCTGGTTTGAAGATGGTGAACTGAACGTCTCCTACAATTGCCTGGATGTGCATCTGACTAACGGCAATGCCGAAAAAACCGCGATCATATTCGAAGCCGATGATGGCACATCGGTTCACGTCAGCTATCGTGAAATGCACAAGAAAGTGTGCCAGTTCGCCAATGGACTGCGCGCACGCGGTATCAATAAAGGCGATCGCGTGGTTATTTACATGCCGATGTCAGTTGAAGGCGTGGCTGCCATGCAGGCCTGTGCCCGGATCGGCGCCATCCATTCTGTGGTGTTCGGTGGCTTCTCTGCCAAATCCCTGCATGAACGTATCGTTGATGCCAGTGCCGTTGCTGTCATAACTTCCGACTATCAGGTACGCGGCGGCAAACATCTGCCATTGAAATCCATAGTCGATGAAGCCCTGGCCATGGGTGGTACCGAATGCATAAAAAATGTCATTGTTTATCAACGCACCGGTGGCAAGGTCGCCTGGAATGCCCTGGATGGCTGGCTGCATGATCTGGTCAAGGATCAGCCAGAACAGTGTGAACCGGAATGGGTGAGCGCAGAACATCCACTGTTCGTTCTGTACACATCCGGATCCACCGGAAAACCGAAGGGCGTGCAGCACAGTTCCGGCGGTTACCTGTTATGGGCCAAGCAAACCATGCAATGGGTATTTGATCTGAAAGACAATGACGTGTTCTGGTGTACCGCCGATATCGGCTGGATTACCGGTCACAGCTATATCGCTTACGGCCCGCTGGCCGCCGGCGCTACCCAGATCGTATTCGAAGGGGTACCAACCTATCCGAATGCAGCGCGCTTCTGGAGCACCATCGAAAAACATAAAACCACGATCTTCTACACCGCGCCAACTGCAATCCGTTCACTGATCAAGGCTTCCGAGCTCGATGAATCAGTCCACCCTGGCAAATTCGACCTGAGCACACTGCGTCTGCTGGGATCGGTCGGAGAGCCGATCAATCCGGAAGCCTGGATGTGGTACTACAACAATGTCGGCAACCAGAACTGTCCGATCGTGGATACCTTCTGGCAGACCGAAACCGGCGGCATCATGATGAGTCCGTTGCCGGGTGCGACACCGCTGGTGCCGGGTTCCTGCACCTTGCCGTTGCCAGGTATCGCCAGTGCGGTGGTGGATGAAACTGGCCAGGATCTGGAAAACGGACATGGCGGACTGCTGGTGGTCAAACGTCCCTGGCCTTCGATGATCCGCACGATCTGGAATGATCCTGAACGCTACAAGAAAAGTTATTTCCCCGAAGAGCTCGGTGGCAAGCTGTATCTGGCTGGCGACGGTTCGATACGCAACAAGACCACCGCCTATTTCACCATCACCGGACGTATCGATGACGTCTTGAATGTGTCGGGACATCGTCTGGGGACCATGGAAATTGAATCGGCACTGGTTGCCAATCCACTCGTGGCAGAAGCTGCCGTGGTTGGTCGTCCGGATGATACGACCGGTGAAGCCATCTGTGCTTTCGTGGTCTTGAAACGTGCCCGTCCAACCGGTGATGAAGCGCGCGCCCTGGCTCTTGAGTTGCGCAACTGGGTCGGCAAGGAAATTGGTCCGATTGCCAAGCCCAAGGAAATCCGTTTTGGTGACAATTTACCGAAGACCCGTTCCGGCAAAATCATGCGTCGCCTGTTGCGCATCATTGCCAAAGGCGAAGAGATCACCAGCGATATTTCCACGCTTGAAAATCCGGCCATCCTGGATCAACTGAAAGAAACACTGTAATTCTCGATGCTTGTGCAGAAAAGGCGCGCTGTTCAGTGCGCCTTTTTTGTTATGCTCAGCGCCACTGCTTCGGCCACCCGTATGCCATCAACACCGGCCGATAGAATTCCTCCGGCATAACCGGCACCTTCACCGGCCGGAAACAGACCCCGTGTATTTAAACTCTGCAAATCATCGTCATTGCGCTTGATGCGTATCGGTGACGAGGTGCGTGTTTCAACACCGGTCAGTACGGCATCGCGCATGGCAAAGCCGCGTATCTGTTTGTCGAACGCGGGCAGCGCTTCGCGGATTGCCGCAATGGCATAGTCAGGCAAAGCGCTGCTCAGATCACCAAGCGTCACGCCCGGTTTGTAGGACGGTTGCACCGTACCGAATTCAGTCGAAGCACGCCCGGCGATAAAATCCCCGACCAGCTGGCCGGGTGCATTGTAGTTCGAGCCGCCCAGCACATAGGCACGGCTTTCGAGTTCGCGCTGAAACGGAATGCCGGCCAACGGATTGCCAGGGTAATCTTCCGGCGTAATGCCCACCACGATGGCGCTGTTGGCGTTGCGTTCGTTGCGTGAGTACTGGCTCATGCCGTTGGTGACGATGCGGTTCGGTTCCGATGTGGCAGCAACGACAGTGCCACCCGGGCACATACAGAAACTGTACACCGAGCGGCCATTGCTGGCGTGATGCACCAGCTTGTAATCAGCGGCACCCAGTATTTTATTTCCGGCATTCGGACCAAAACGGCAGCGGTCGATCAGTGATTGCGGATGTTCGATGCGAAAGCCGACTGAAAATGGTTTGGCCTCAATGTAGACCCCACGTTCATACAGCATTTCAAAGGTGTCGCGCGCACTGTGCCCGATCGCCAGTACCACATGGTTGGTGGCGATCTGCTCGCCGTTTTCCAGACAGACTCCATGAATGGCATCATTGTCGCGCACGATATCAACCACTTTCTGACTGAAGCGAAATTCGCCGCCCAGTTCGATGATGTTCTCGCGCATGGCTTCAACCATTTTCACAAGACGAAAGGTGCCGATGTGCGGTTTGTTCACAAACATAATTTCTTCCGGTGCACCGGCCTTGACGAATTCGGTCAGCACCTTGCGACCGTAATGTTTGGGGTCCTTGATCTGGCTGTACAGTTTGCCGTCTGAAAAAGTGCCGGCCCCACCTTCGCCAAACTGCACATTCGATTCGGGTTTGAGTTCGCGTTTGCGCCACAGTCCCCAGGTATCCTGAGTTCGTTCGCGTACTTCCTTGCCGCGCTCCAGAATGATGGGCCGAAAACCCATCTGTGCCAGCAGCAGTCCGGCAAACAGTCCGCAGGGACCGGTGCCGATGACGACCGGGCGCAAAAAATTCTGATTGGCGGCATGGGCGACATACTGATAATTGGTGTCCGGTGTCGCTCCGACCTGACGATCGCCATGAAATTTTTTCAACAACTGTTCATTGCAGCTGGTTTCAATATCCAGCGTATAGATCAGATTGATGGCCGTTTTTTTGCGCGCATCATAGCTGCGTCTGAATACCTGCACGCTGATCAAATCCGTCTCGGTAATGTCGAGTTTTTTCAATACCGCCGCACGTATGGCGGATTCAGAATGATCGAGCGGAAGTTGAATGTCAGTCAGGCGCAGCATGGTCAGATCCAGTTGGTTGCTATTTATCAGGCTGGCATTTTATCGCACTACCCATTTCAATCTAAGACAAACCAGGACAATCGATTGAATAATTGTGAGAGCAAAAAAACAAGCTTGTATGCAATCTGAATCAAAGAGTGAAATAAGTGTTGACGGGCATCATCAAAGGTCGCATAATCTCGCTTCTTTTCGGGGATGCAACAAAACGCTTGAGTCCCCAGCAGCGAAATACACAAATATTTCTGCTTCAAAAAATCAGGGCAACCTGAAGATCTTTAACAACATACAGTCAATAAATG
>Ga0316224_1000392_pt1 | contig 63250 bp, 50 predicted proteins | sample TBH18013metaG_FD_206254 | JGI IMG/M metagenome (GOLD analysis project Ga0316224, IMG submission 206254) | Freshwater microbial communities from Trout Bog Lake, Wisconsin, USA - TBH18013 | ecosystem: Environmental > Aquatic > Freshwater > Lake > Hypolimnion/Profundal zone | place: USA: Wisconsin... | reverse complement strand
GCCAGCATTGCCCTGTGGCAAAGCAAAACCGCCAGCCAAGCCTTGGCGAAGGCTGCTGCTGAAGCGACAGGGAAGTTTGATCTGACACAAGGCGGGTTGGATCAGGAACAGATTGGGCAGTTGCTGCGGAACATCGGTGGAGCGGAGCTGGATGGCAATCGGCGGCGCAGCCTCGATCAACTGGCCGCCTCGATTCCACGGGAGGCAATTCCCGAAACGCTGAAGGCGTCAGCGGTCATTGTGAACGATCAACAACGCAGCCGATTTGAGAAGTGGCTGCTGGTTCGGCTGGGCTGGGTGAACCCCGTGTTCGCCATGACTTGCGCCAGCACCATTAATGGGGAAATTGTGAACGATGAGGGGTTGGGTGATTCCGGCAGCTACTTTCAACTCGCCGTGCTGGACAATTGGATGCAGACAGATTTACCAGGAGCATTCAACTGGGTTTGCCAGATGCCAGAACTAGATTCCCGTCAACGCGCCCTAGAGAAAATCATACACTGGGTGAAATCCCAGCCGGACTCCGAATCCAAGAACAAAGTGCTGGAGACCTGTATTGGTGAACTGGCAAAAACGGATATTTCCGGAGCCATGGCGCTGGCTGAATCCCTTCCAGAAGGAGTCTGGCGCAGCACTGTAATCGTCCGGCTATGGATTAAAGCCGATCCGTTTGCCGCCTGGGAATGGATCAACGGCTTGGATTTGTATCAAGAAATCCGCCGGCACCGCCCGGTTTTCGGGTTGCGCCGGTAAAAACCGGCTGTGCGCGACCGAAATTCACTTTGCGCGACGATTTTTCACTTTGCGCGGGCCTTTGGCTGGTTTGCGCGGGCAAAAACCGTTCTGCGCGGCCAATTTTCACTTTGCGCGGCGAAAATCCGGTTTGCGCGGGCAGATTTCCATTCTGCGCGGGCAAAAATCACTTTGCGCGACGAAAAATCACTTTGCGCGGACGTTTTCCGGTTTGCGCGGCCCAAAACCAGACTTTTTAGGGTTTTACCCCTTGAAAGTGTATAAAAAGAGACAGTTTAGGCTGTTTAGCCTTCCCAAAGTCGCGGAGCGACGGATGGATATTAGCCGGGGACAACGTCCCCGGTGATGCCCACCGACCGAATCCGTCCTGAAGGGACGGTGGAACTACACGGACGTTTCCGCCGTCCTTCCAGGACGGGTTTTCTTTTTACCACGCCACCAGACACTTCGTGTCTGGCTAATTTCCGGTTTTGCCTTCGGCACGATCAAGCCCCGGCGGGGCGGTTGACGGATGGCGAAAGATTCGGTCGTCCCTCTTTGCCACGCCGAAGTGAAACGAAGGCGGGCGGGACTGGGTTTGATTTGGCGGGCGAAACCCGCAGTTGAAACTGCGGGCTATTGCCAACCACGCCGTTGGCGCTGGGGTTGGTTGATTTGAGCCACGGAGTGGCGGACGAAAGTAGCCCACGGTGAAACCGTGGGTATCAAATCGAAAAACGAATAAAGCCCCGAACGGGGCGAAAGAGATTTTTCACGGCAGTTTTCTGCCGCCCCTGCCGGGGCTTAAAATCTGGTTGCGCGAATCACCCACGGTTGCACCGTGGGCTACTATCTGTCGCGCCACCGGCGCTGGGGCGGGGTGGTTTGGCTGCCCACACGAATGGCGGGAAAAGGTTTAGTCCGGATAGACAGCGAGGTTCAAAGCCACAACTCATATTTGTTCTTGTTCCAGTTCGGGATATTATCCGTTATTCCGCGAAATGGGTTATGGCGTAGCTGTCTATTTTGCTTATTAACTCTAAAATCTCTTCGATAAATGCAAAGGATCAGTGCTTCGATCTCTCGGATTTCCGCGTTCGTGATATTGTCTTGGACTTCAAAAAGGGAGAAATGAGTCCAATTCTTTTTGCTTTTATGGTGGCGGTCTAGGCGGGCGTATATGCCGCTTTTGTTTGAGCGCCCTGAAATACCAATATAGACAACTTCATATTTGTCTTTGGCATCTTGCCTTAAAAGAACGTAAATTCCCCTCGTATTATCCGGGACATCTTTACGGAGCGCCTTATCTTGAAACTCGGCAATACGCTTAATGAATTTACATGTGGGGTAAGTCATATTGATTAAATTCTCACCGGAATATCCTTCTCCTTCAAAAACCGTTTCACGTCGCCCACGGTGTAGGTGCCGAAATGGAAAATGCTCGCGGCGAGCACGGCGTCGGCCTTGCCGGCCAGCAGCACCTCGGCCATGTGTTCCAGCGTGCCCGCGCCGCCGCTGGCCACCACCGGCACGCCCACGGCTTCGCTCACGCGCCGTGTGATGACGAGGTCAAAGCCGGCCTTCGTGCCGTCGGCGTCAATGGAGTTCAACACGATCTCGCCCGCGCCGAGCGCCACGGCGCGCTTGGCCCATTCGAGCGCGTCCAGGCCGGTGTCCTTGCGGCCGCCGTGCGAAAACACACCCCATTTGTCCGGCGCGATTTTCTTGGCGTCAATGGAGACGACGATGCACTGGCTGCCGAACTTCTCCGCGCCTTCACGGATGAGTTCAGGCCGCGCGAGCGCGCTGGAGTTGATGCTGATTTTGTCCGCGCCGGCGCGCAGCATGGTGAACATGTCGTCCACGGACTTGATGCCGCCGCCGACGGTGAGGGGCATGAAGCATTGGTCGGCGGCGCGCTCGATGACCTCGACCATCGTGCCGCGACCGTGCGCGGTGGCGGTGATGTCGAAGAAAACCATTTCGTCCGCGCCCTGATTGTTGTAGCGCAGGGCGAGTTCCACGGGGTCGCCGACATTTTTCAAACCGCCCGTTTCGGCGACGCCGAACTGGACGCCGCGCGTGACCTGGCCGTCGTGGACGTCAAGGCAGGGAATGACACGTTTTGCAATCACGCCGTTAATTAAAGGCGGAGTTGCCGCCGGGCGCAAATGATAAGTGAAATTTTGCTTGTAACCGGACCGGGGCTGGTTCAAAACTTGGGCGGTCAATTTAACCGAGGTTTCCCATGAAAAACAATCCCATCTACATTCTGGCGGGCGCGGGGCTGCTCGCCTTGGCGGCAACCACCGGCTGCCGCACCGACTACGGCGCGGGCAGCCCGTATCAGCCGGGGCCGACGGCGGGCAAGGACGTGGGCGCAGGCGTGGGCGTGGTGGCTGGCAACGTCGCGGGCTTCGGCGTCGGCGTGGTGCAGGGCACGACGCACGGCATCGCCAGCACGTTTGATCCGAGCTATCACATGGTGCGCTATTGGAAGACGGAAACCACGCCGGACGGTCGCACCATCCAGGTGCCGTATGACATTTTGGTGGATCAATATGGCCGCCCGGCCAACATGCCCGCGCCGACTGGCAACCCCGCGCCGCCGCCACAGACGCCGGCTCCGGCCCAGAAATAATTTAGCTGGCCTTAAATTTATTCTTAAATTATAACTTCTCAAAATATGAAAATATTCACCCAATTCTTCCCAATCGTCGGTCTGCTGGCCGCAGGACAACTATTTGCGCAGGACACGACCGCCACGCCGCCGCGCAAAGTTGCCATATTTGTGAATAACCGCTTTGGGCCGTCCATGAATGACAAAGTGTCGGTTTTGGAAGATTTTTTAACCAGCCGAATAACGGAAAAGGGATATTCAGTCATCAGCCGCGAGGATGCCATCAACGCGCTTAAAACATATTCCTCGGTGGGCTTTGAAGCATCTTCTCAAAAGGCCATCAATGCCAATGCCAGCCTTGAATCTGGTCATGCTTCGTCAGCCGCAGAATCGGCGAAGGCGGATTTGACGGAGGCGGGAACGGCACACGGCAAGGTTGAGAGTAACTCCAGCCCGCCAAAATCCGCGTCCGCAGAGCTGACGGCCGGCGGCTCGGCACAGCTTGCCGCCACGGCGTCCGCAATTGACAAGTCGTCCGGCCATGCTTCGGCGGCGGTGGAAGCGGCCAAGACGGATTCGGCGAAAATTGCCATCACCTCCGACACGACCAAATTGGATCAGGCGTTGAGCGATAATTCTTCCGCCCTGCGCCTCGCGCAGAATTTAGGTGCGGATTATTTGCTTGTGGCGTCAATCACTTCGTTCGGCACGGCGAAGAAAACTGACGCCAGCTTGGGAACGGTCAATGTCATTTCCACGTTGCGGGTCAGTTGCAAGCTGCTGGATGGAACGACGGGAGGCAGTTTGATTGCCGACACGGTCAAGGCGATTAAAACCATCCGCTTTACTGAAAACAATCAGACGGAAGACTCGGATGTCATCAACGATTTGCTTGATGATGCGGCGACCCAAGTTGCGGAAGACCCGCGCTGGAAAAAAATAATCATTACACCTCCCCTACAAAATCTGGTGGAAATCACCGTCGCTTGCGGGATGCAAGACTTGGTGCAGATGCCCATTTCAATTCCCGACGTGCGCGTGCAGGATGATGGAACGCTTTTTATTTCAACCAATCATCTTGGAATTCAGGTTCTGGATGCGACTGTTGAAATAGATGGGATTGCGATTGGCACCGCGCCCGGCCAGTTCAAAGTGCATCCCGGATTGAGCAAAATACGGATCACTCGCGAAGGATTTACGCCGTGGGAACGCACGGTGAATTGTTCGGAGGGGCAGAAATTTAAGGTCGCCCTGCAAATGTCCGATGCCGGTTACAACCGCTGGATGGAAAGCACGGCCTTTTTGTTCGCTCTAAAAACCGCTGACAAGCTGACCGACGGCACGGTGAAAATGATGGAAGGTTTCGCCCAGACATTGCGGCAAAGCGGCTATAAGGTTGACACCAAGACTGACATCAAGGCCGACATTCAAACCAAGGGTAAATCCTTATTTGATGGGGCGACGTTAAAAGCTTTTTGAAAAAACTTTGCCAAGAGAAAGATAAATTATGACTGCAACTCTAATTACAAAATACAAAACCTGTCTGCTTGCGGGTCTGTTGATGATTCCCGCCTTGGTTCAAGCGCAAGTGGAATCGTTGGGCATCGCCTCCATCACGCCCACGGACTCGCTAAAGCAAAGCACGGACAAGGCCGGCAAGACCCTGTCATTGAATCGTGTTTTGGAATCTCTGGACAGTCAGTTGCTGGATCGTTTCAACGCGACACGGAAGTTTCAACTAGTCGCCCAGAGCGATTTGAAGGAGATCATCAAGAAGCAGGATCAGGCGAACGGTGGTAATTTTAACCTAAACGACAAATCGTTGCCGCAGCAATTCAAGCTGGCCGGGACAAAATATTTTTTGATAACTACGATTGATGATTTTCAGGATTACACTGAAACGGCCACGTTTGAAGGCACGGGCGACACCGCCACCAAGCGCATCTTCCGGCTTTCCATCGTCGGCAAACTCTATGACTCGACGACCGGTGCGTTGAAGGAATCTGCCAATTTCCAGACCGGCAGCGACGACTTCAAGCAAATCCAGCAGCAAAATCATTATGTTGTGAAGAGCGGCGATTTGAGCGACGAAATGATGGTGGCAGTCGCCCGCAGCATGGCGGAAAAAATTGCCAATCATGTCGTGGACGTGCTTTATCCGGCCAAGGTTTTAATCAAGCGCGACAGCGAAGTCACCATCAACCGTGGCGAAGGCGCGGGCGTGGCCATCGGCGACACGTTCAATGTTTTTGCGCTGGGCGAAGAGATGATTGATCCAGAAACGAAGGTCTCGCTCGGTCGCGAAGAGGTGAAAGTCGGCAAGGTAAAAATCACCGAAGTGGATCCAAAATTTTCAAAGGCACAGATTGTGGAAGACACGGGCATTGACAAGGGGGCCGTGCTTCGCAAGCCGCAGTAAAACCAACCAACCAAAACCAATCAGGAGGGTAATTTGAAGAACGCAGGGAAGTTTTTTATCAAACAAACCATCAGGTTTATTTTGCCGGCCATCGCGGCCGGTCTGCTGGGCACGGGTTGTCAAACTTACGAGCAGCAGAACAAGGTCATCAACTACTGGCATCAGGGCGAACTGACCAACGCCGTTGTCGAAGCCACCAAGGAGGCGGACAAAAACGCGGGCAACAAGGACGCCATCGTCTGGCGGTTGGAGCAGGGCGCCGTTATGCGCGCCAACGGCCAATATGAGGACAGCAACAAGGCGTTCGACGAGGCGCAGACGAAGATTGATGATTATGGCCAGAAGGCCAAAATCCGCGTCGGGCAGGAGGCGGGCGCATTGCTCTCCAATCAGGCGAACTTGGATTATGAAGGCCGTTCCTATGACGGCATCATGCTGAACACCTATCGCGCGCTGAATTATCTTGCGCTCGGCCAGCCGGACAAGGCGCGACCGGAAATCATCCGCGCCTACCAGCGCCAGCAGGACGCCGTGGAGGACAACAAGCGGCGCATTCAAAAAACGCAGGACGAAGCCGCCGAGCAGAAGGACAAGGCGACAATTCGTAAAGCGGAGCAAAGCCCGGAGTTTCAGTCACAGTTGCAAAGCTCGATGACGAACATCAACGACATCAAGGTCTATGGCGATTATGTCAATCCCTTCACCGTCTATCTCGACGGCATTTATTTTATGTTCAACGCGGCGGACGCCTCGGACTTGGAGCGCGCCCACAAGTCACTGGAGCGCGCGGCGAGCTGCGTTCCCGAAAATGAGTATTTGAAGCAGGACTTGGCGACGGCGGACGATTTGATCAACGCCAGGCCGCTGACGCCGACGACCTATGTCATTTTCGAGACCGGCTGCGCGCCAATCCGCGACCAGGTGCGGATTGACATTCCCATCATCGTTTCCAAGGTGTCCTATGTTGGCGCGGCGTTCCCGACCATCAAGCCGCAGGGGAATTACCAGCATGTCCTGACCGTAAGCGCCAATGGCACTAACTACAACACCCAACTCATTTGCAACATGGACAGCATCGTCACGCTGGACTACAAGAACGAGTTGCCCGTGGTCATCACCAAAACCATCGCGGCGACCGTCACCAAGGCCGTGGCCGCTTATGCCATTAACGAAGCGGCAAACAGTAACAGCCAGAACAACCAACAGAATAACATTTTAGGATTGTTCGCCCAAATTGGCACGGCAATTTATCAGATGGCGGTGAACATCGCCGATACGCGCACGTGGACGACGCTGCCGAAGCAGTTTCAAGTCTGCCGTTTCCCGACGCCGGCCGACGGCAAGATTCAACTGTCCACGCCGAACAACATGATTGTGCCGGTCACCCTCGACGGCGTGGTGAAAAATGATTTGACCTCGACCAACAGCGTGCCAGCATCTTCAGCGCCTTTGAACGCCGGCAGCCCGGTGAATGTCGTTTATGTGAAGTCCATCACCGCCGGCACGCCGCTGCTGGTCAGCCAGTTTAAATTAAAATGAAAACGAAAATTGCCGCATTGTTCGCCGTCGCCCTAGCGGTGGCGGGCTGTCACGACACCATGAACTCGGTGGAAAACGCGCAGAAGGAAGGCCAGCGCAACATGGTTTCCGACTCGCGCGTCGTCAGCGACACCGGCCTGAACCGCAAGGTCGGCGTGGTCGGCATCAACACGGCGATGACGCCCGGCGGCTTTCTCAAAGTGCAAGTGGAGCTGCTCAACCGCACCGGCTCGCTGCAGAATTTCAACTACCACTTCGAGTGGTTTGACCAAAACGGCATGCAGGTCGGCGGCTCTTCGACTGCGGTCATTGCCGACGAGATTGCCGGCAAGGAGGACAAATACATCAGCGCCATCGCCCCGACGGAGGTCGCCAAGGATTTCCGCTTGAAACTGATTTTAGGCCAATAGATTTTTGATTAATACCAAACCATAAAATGAAAAATAAAACCATCGTTCCTCTCATCGCCGCCAGCGCGGTGTTCATCACCGGCTGCGCCACCGACGCGCATTACGTCCAGACTGGTGGCACACAAAACATCGTCAACGTCGGCCAGATCAACATTCAGGACTTCATCCTGGCCGCCGATAAAATGTCAAGCGAGTTGCTGGCGTCTGGGGCACTTGACCGCGTGAAAAACCCACCGGCCATCCTCGCCATCAGCCTTATCATCAACAACACCGGCAAGCAGATTGACACCGACCTGCTTCTCAAAAAAATCCGCATCGCTCTGCTCAACAGTGGCAAGGCGGTCACCACCACCACCTTCGGTCTGGGAGCAACCGCCGAAGACCCGCTAGCCAAGGGACAGCAGCAGAAAAATGATTTCGTGAATGACCAAAAAACTACGGGAGTGACCGACTTCACGCTGTCCGGCAAAATCATCCAACTGAATGCCCGTGTTGGCAATACCACGCAGGCCACCTACAGTTTTCAACTGTCACTCACAGACAACCGCGGGTTGGCCGTCTGGGAAGGTGAAAAGGAAATCACCAAGCAGGGCACGCAAGGCAGCATCGGCTTCTGATTCGCGGACAAATTTCACGCGCCGGCGGAGTTTTCCGCCGGCGTTTTTATTTTGATTGTGCAGAATAAAACCGCCCCGCAATGGCTTGCGGGGCGGTTGGTGCTTGCAGATTTATTTTACGCCTTGCCGCCGAAGGTGGCGAAATCGTCCGCGTCCAAGATGTCAAACCACGTCGCGATGTCCTCGCGCTTGGGCGCGACGGTCTTGTGGAGGCCGTTGAAATACTCGCGGGCGTCGGGGCTGTCCGGCGCGCGGTTCTCCTGCCACTGCGTCCAGGCGATGATTTCCGGCGCGGTGCGCTGGTGCTTGGCGTTCTTTTCAATCCAGGCGAGCACCTCGGTGTCGCTCTTGGGCAGCACTTTTTTCAACTTCTCCGCGTCAATGCCCACGAATTCCAGGAACCGCTGGTCCAGCGGGCAGTTGTAGTGATACTCGCCGTGCTTGCCGGCGAGCGTGGCGCGGCCCTTGTCGAGCATACGCGGCAAAACGGCGTAGCCGCCGAGCCGCACACGCGGGCTGCGTGGCGGGAATTTGGTGAGGTCAGGTGTGTGTAATGACATAATTAGATTTTGATTTCAGTTTGCACGTCGCCTTTCTTTGCGACGGGAACCAACTTGCACCGAAAATGCCGAATTGCAAGTGCGGCCGGAAAATTTTAATTTGTCCGGGTGAAACACTCTGGAAAAGCCTCCGCCGCCGCGATGAAGCTGATTGCCCTGTCCGGTGCGGGCGTGCTGCTGCTGCTGCTCGCGGCGCTCATCGGCAAGTATCTCGGCACGCTTGTGCTGGAAATCGGCTGGGTCTTCGGCGTGCTCTGGGTGTTGTTCGTCATCTTCACGTTTTATTTCTTCCGCGACCCGGATCCGTTGCCGCCCGTCGGGCCGGGCCTCGTCATCGCGCCCGGCCACGGCAAGGTGGACACGATTGACACCACCACCGAGGCCGAGTTCATGGGCGGCGAATGCCGGCGCATCTCCATTTTCCTGTCGGTGTTTGACGTCCATGTCCAGAACGCGCCGGTGACGGGGCGCGTCGCCTTTTTCAAGCACACGCCCGGCCAGTATCTCAACGCCATGCGCGCCGACTGCGCGCAGTTCAACGAGAATGTCCTCATCGGCATCGAGTCGGTGGATCCGCGCGGCACGAAAGTCGGCGTGCGCCTCATCGCCGGGCTGATCGCGCGGCGCATCGTGCCGTTCATCGCGCAGAACGATCCGGTGCTGCGCGGCGAACGCATCAGCCTCATCCAGTTCGGCTCGCGCGTGGACGTTTATCTGCCGATGAACACGAAGGTGAAAGTGCAGCTCGGCGACCGCGTCGAAGGCGGGCTGACCGTGCTGGCGTCCTTTGAATAAAATCGCATGGCTGAAACTCCAACAACCAAAAACGCGCCGCCGGCCGAAAGCGAGAAGCTGAAGATTTATTTCCTGCCGAACCTGCTGACGGCGGGCAATCTCTTCTGCGGCTTCGTGGCGCTGACGAAAATCGTCGAGGCCAACCTGACGCCCGATGCCTACGGCCACGTGGACTGGATGCCCATCAAGTTTGCGCTCGGGGCCATTTTGCTGGCGTGCATTTTCGATTTGTTTGACGGCCGCGTCGCGCGCATGGGCGGGCACGAAAGCCCGTTCGGCCGCGAGTTTGATTCGCTGGCGGATTTGATTTCCTTCGGCGTGGCGCCGGCGTTCCTCGTGCATCGCGTGGTGCTGCGCGGCGCGCTGCCGGATGAATACGCCCAGTTTGGCTGGTTCATCGCCTCCATCTATCTCATCTGTGGCGCATTCCGGCTGGCGCGCTTCAATTGTCTCTCCGCGATGAATCTGCCGGGCGCGGGCAAGGACTTTCTCGGCTTCCCCATCCCGTCCGCCGCCGGTCTCGTGGCGTCGCTGACGCTGTTCATCATCAAATTAAACGAGAAGGAAAAAGATCTCGGCCATTGGGGCTATCTGCTGCCGGTGGTGCTGGTCTTCCTCTCGGCGATGATGGTGAGCGAGGTGCGCTATCCGAGCTTCAAGTCGCTGGGCATCCGCTCGTCCACGACGTTCCTGAAGCTGATCATCGCCGCGCTGTTCATCGGGCTGCTATTCGAGCTGCGCGAGAAAATTTTGTATTACGTCCTGCCGCTGTTCTTCACCGGCTACCTGGTTTACGGCTTTGTGCGGCCGCGCCTCTCGCGCGCGTGGCGTCGGGAAATCGAGGAGGACGAGGAAGACGAGCCGGGGACGTCCGCCTAAATGTCCGACACGCATCCCATTATTCTGGCGGCGCTGACGGGCTTCTGTTGCAGCCTGGTGTTTTCCTCGATCCCGTTCGGGCCGATCAACCTCACCATCCTCAACGGCGGTGCGCAGCGCGGCTTCCTCTGGGCACTGCTCATCGGCCTCGGCGCCGCGACGATGGAGACGATCTACTGCGCCTTTTCGTTCACCAGCTTCTCCACGCTGCTCGACCACGGCCTCGTGCAGGCCTTCATGCAACTGTTCAGCTTCGTGTTCATCCTGTTCATCGGCTTCAAGTTTCTGCTGACCAAATCGGCCCATGTGCCGACCAAGCTGGATGCCGCCACGGTCAAGATCGAGACCACGATCGAGCACAAGTTCCATCCGCACTCCGCCTACATGACCGGGTTTGCCCGCGTGCTCGGCAACCTCGGCGTTCTGCTTTTCTGGATCGTCCTGGCGGCGAACCTCATGGCCCGCGACTGGGTGGATGCCGATTCTTTTCCCGCCAAGGCCGCGTGCGTGGGCGGCGTGCTGCTCGGCACGACCACCTGGTTCACCATCCTGAGCTTCGCGGTGTCGCGCGGGCACGGGCGGATGGGCGAGAAGACCCTGCTCCGCCTGCAGCAATTCTCCGGCATCTGCCTCATCATCTTTGCGCTCATCCAGGGCGTCAACCTCGCGCGGCACCTGGCCAAGCACAACCGGCGTCAGCACCAGCGTGAGGAACAGTTGCTGCCCGCCTCAACCAACACGGACTCGAACTCCAATTAATTTATGCTTAAAGCCGGAATCGTCGGACTGCCCAACGTGGGCAAATCAACCCTCTTCAACGCCGTCACCCGCACGCGCAAAGCTGAAGCGGCCAACTACCCCTTTTGCACGATCGACCCCAACGTCGGCATCGTTACCGTGCCGGACGCGCGGTTGCAGGTGTTACAGAACATCGCCAAGACCGGCGTCGTCATTCCCGCCGCGATTGAGTTCGTGGATATCGCCGGGCTTGTCAAAGGCGCGTCGCAGGGCGAAGGATTGGGCAACAAATTTCTCACTCATATCCGCGAGGTGGACGCCATCGTCCAAGTTGTCCGCTGTTTCGAGGATGCCGACATCCATCACGTCGCCGGTTCCGTGGACCCCGTGCGCGACATCGAAGTCATCACCACCGAACTCGTTCTCTCCGACCTCGAAGCCGTGCAGAAACGGATGAACTCCGTCGCCAAGGACGCCAAGCGCGGCGACAAGGAAGCCCTCGCGCAGGAAGCCGTGCTAAAAAAAATCGAGCCGCACCTCAATCAGGGCAAGCCCGCCCTCACGCTGGAACTCGCGCCGGAGGAGAAGGCCATTTCGCGTCTGTTCTGGCTGATGACCGACAAGCCGACCATCTTCGCCTGCAACGTGAAGGAAAGCGATCTGGCGACGGCGGATCAAAATCCGTTCGTGCTGAAAGTCCGCGAATACACCGCGCACCATTTCGCGTGCGAAGCCGTCGTCATCAGCGCGCAGATCGAGAGCGATTTGATTGATTTGACCGATGCCGAGGCCAAGGAGTTTTTGAAGGAGCTGGGCGTGAGCGAATCCGGCGTCGGCGCGCTCATCCGGGCGACGTATCATCTGCTCGGCCTGCGGACGTATTTCACCGCCGGCGAGAAAGAGGTGCGCGCGTGGACCATTCACAACGGCGACACCGCGCCCAAGGCGGCGGGCGTCATCCATTCCGACTTCGAGCGCGGCTTCATCAAGGCCGAGACCGTGGCCTACGACGATTTGGTGAAACTCGGCTCCGTCGCCGCCGCGCGCGAGAAGGGCTTATACCGGATGGAAGGCAAGGAATATGTCGTGAAAGACGGCGACGTGCTGCTCTTCAAGTTTAACGTGTAAGGCTAAACCGCCGGCCTCGCGAAACAGTTTTTGAAGCAGCAGAATATTCCGGTGCGCCTCTGAAGAAATACCGCGAGACAGATTGTTAGACCCTATTCGCGGCTTCAAACCAGTTCCGGTGCTGGTGGCCGACCGCAAGGTCACTTCGGCGTGGGAAATTGAAGGTTGAGCGTTGAATGTTTTCTCAGACCGCTTAGACCGCACTCTGCCCGCCGCCGTCGCCACCGCCGCCGTCGAGGTCAATCAGGATTTCGCGCGGCTCGGCGCCCTTGCTCTCGCCCACGATGCCGCGGCCTTCCAGCTCATCCATGATCCGCGCGGCGCGGGTGTAGCCGAGGCGCAAGCGGCGTTGGAGCAGCGAGACGCTCGCCTTCTGTTCGCTGCGGATGACTTCGATGCACTGCTGGATGAGTTCCTCGTCCTCGTCAATGCCGCTCTCGATGTCGGTGTTGGCGCTGGGTTTGGAGAGCTGCTGGTGGATTTCCATCTCGTAACTCGGCTTGCCCTGCCGGGCGATGAAGTTGACGATGTCCTCCAATTCCTTGTCGGTGATGAGCGCGCCCTGGGCACGCTTCAAATTGCCGGAACCGGGCGGGAGATAAAGCATGTCGCCCTTGCCCAGGAGCTTGTCCGCGCCCATGGCGTCGAGAATCGTGCGCGAGTCCACGCGGCTCGCCACTTGAAAAGCGATGCGCGCCGGGATGTTGGCCTTGATGACGCCGGTGATGACGTCCACGGACGGCCGCTGAGTGGCGACGATGCAATGGATGCCGGCGGCACGCGCCATCTGGGTGATGCGCGCAATGGCCATTTCAACATCCGCCGGCGCGACGAGCATCAGGTCCGCCAGCTCGTCAATGATGACGACGATGTAGGAAAGTTTTTCCGGGATGACGATGTCTTCCTCGCGCGGCACGACGATTTCCTCGTCCACCTCGACGGCGAACCCGCCCGCGCCGGCCTCGACTTTTTCTTTTTTGACGGAGAGCGGCAGTTCCATTTCCTGTTCCGGCAACGGCTTGTTCTTCGGGCGCTCGTTGAAGGATTTGATGTTGCGGACGCCGACGCGCGCAAAGATTTTGTAGCGCTTTTCCATCTCGTTCACCACCCAGCGCAGCGCGAGCAAAACCTTTTTCGGATCGGTCACCACGGGCACGACGAGGTGGGGCAGGGCATTGTATTGCTGAAGCTCGACCACCTTGGGATCAATCATCACAAACCGGAGCTGATCGGGCGAAAACCGGTAGAGCAGGGACGCGATGATGGAATTGATGCAGACGGATTTGCCGGAACCGGTGCTGCCGGCGATGAGGCAGTGCGGCATTTCCGCCAAGTCGGCGACGATCGGGTGGCCATAGACATCTTTGCCCAGCGCGATGGGAATGCGCGCCTTGGTGTTGCGCCATTCGTCCGACTCGAACAAGTCGCGCATGATGACTTTGGTCTTAATCAAATTCGGCACTTCGATGCCGACGGAAGATTTCCCCGGCACGGGCGCGAGGATGTGAATGCGTTCGGCCTTGAGCGCCGCCGCGATGTTGTTCGAGAGCGCGGTGATTTTTTCCAGCTTCACGCCGGGCGCAGGATGGAGTTCGTAGCGCGTGATGGTCGGCCCCTTGGTGATGTCGCCGAGCGACACCTCGATGTCAAACTGCGCCAGCGTCTGCTGCATCATCCGCGCGTTGGCCATCAGCTCTTCCTTGGACTCGGTCGGCTTGATGGTCATGTCCGCGTGCTGGAGAAAATCCATCGGCGGCAACTGGTAGTTGCCGATCATCGGCACCGAGGCGACGGTCATTGGCTTCGGCTTTTTCGGCGCGGGGCGCGGACGCGGTGCGGTCACGGCGGCGGCGGAACCGTCGGCGATCGTGATGACCGGCTCGGGTTTCGCCTCGGCGGGCTTGGCTGGCTCCGCCGGTTCGACGGCGGGCGTCTCGGCCTTCTCGATTTTTTCTTCGGCAGGTTTCGCTGATGCCTCGGATTTGCGGCCTAAGATTTCGTCTGTGGACGCCGGCCGGATTTCGCTGGCGGGAATGACCTCGCCCACTTCCACTGGTTCGGGCAAAGGCGCGATTTCCTTGGGGGGTTCGGGCAAGGTGCTCTTGCGATAGCGCGGGCCTTTGCTGGCCTGCGGATAGCTCAGGTCGCGCACGGTCGGTTCCGGCACGGGCAGACCGTCGGCCCCGAGGCCACTGGCGGTCTTCTCGATTTTTTCGCCACGTCCGACTTCCTCTTCGAGCTTGCGCTTCTGCTTTTCCAAATCCGCCGAACGTTTTTCCAGGGCGAGTTCCTCGGCGGATTTGAATTCGCTTTCCGGCGAGGATTTTTCCTTGTGCATCAGGGCGCGAATCCAGTGTCCCAATTGAAAATTGGTCAGGAACAGCACGCTGATGAGTCCGAGCGCGGCATAGACAATCGTTGCGCCGAGCCGGCCGAGCAGGACGAAGCCGTAGTCGTAGTTGGAAACTCGGCCGTAGGTCAGATAGCCGAGCCAGCCGCCGGCGAAATGGGCATTGAGGCTAAGACGCCAGTCGTTGATGAGGTCAATGCGGCCGGCGAGATGCAGCAAACCGGTGAGCGCGACAAACATTAAGATGGTCCACAGCACGCACCAGCGGAGGCGTTCGCGCAGGTAGCCGAGAAAATTCAGCAGGTAGGCGACGCCAAACGCGCCGAATATCCACGGCAGCAGATACGCCGCGATGCCGAACGGCAGAAAGGTGAACCACGCGAGATACGCGCCGATGGTGCCGATCCAATTGTGAATTTCCTTGTTCGGCGGGACGCGGACGGAGGCGAGGTCGTAGCGGTCGAACGACAGTTGCGCGACGACCAACAGCAGCGCGAGCGCGAGCAGCGCGATGCCGATGACGTCGTTAAAACCGTTTTTGGAACTGGAATCGTCTCCCGACTTTCTTGCCATGTCTGCAACGTAGCAAGTCGGCACGGCGGTTCAAAGTTGAAACTGACAACCGGTTGGTGCCGGGGTTTGGGCTTGCCATCCGGCATCGGAAAGTGCGGTATCGGGGACTGGCCAAGAACGGGCATCAACTTTACACGCTCTTCGCCCTGGCCAACCCTTAGTCCGCCGTCCGCCACGGTATTCGCCTTCAGCCGGGGCGCAGGATTCAGGAGGCGCGAAAATGAAAGCCTTCAAGCCGTTGGCGAGAAGGGCGATTTAGCATTGTCGGGGTGCGGCATTTGAGCAGCATTGTTGGCGGCACCGCCGGCGGGCAATTTTCATTCTTGGCTTTCGCCGTCCGTCGGCTAATCTCTCGGCTCTTAAAATTTATGATTGAAACCGACATCGAATTGTTGAAGGGCATCGCCAACCAACTGCGTATCCACTCCATCGAAGCGACCACGGCGGCGGGCAGCGGCCATCCGACCTCCTGCTGCTCGGCGGCGGATGTTGTCGCGGCGCTGTTCTTCGGCCACATGAAGTATGATGCGAAGAACCCGCATTTCTACAACAACGACCGCTTCATTCTCTCGAAGGGCCACGCCGCGCCGCTGCTTTACGCCGCGTGGGCGGAAAATGGTTTCGTCCCGATTCCTGAATTGCTGAAGCTCCGCCAGTTCGGCAACGATCTCGAAGGCCATCCCACACCGCGCCTCGCGTTCGCCGATGTGGCGACCGGCTCGCTCGGCCAGGGGCTGGGCGTCGGCGTCGGCATGGCGCTCGCCGCGCGGCAGGACAAGCTGGATTTCAACACCTACGTCCTGCTCGGTGACGGCGAAATCGCCGAAGGCGCCGTCTGGGAAGCCGCGTCGCTCGCGGGCTTTTACAAGCTGAGCAACCTCATCGCCATCGTGGATGCCAACCGCCTCGGCCAGAGCCAGGCGACGGCGTTCGGTCACGACATCAGCGTCTATGTGAAGCGCTTTCAAGCCTTCGGCTGGCGCGTTGAAACGCTCGACGACGGCCACGACATGGAAGAAATCATGGAAGTGTTGAGCGGCGTCGGCCTTGATGAACGCCCGCTGGCCATCATCGCCAAAACCTACAAAGGCGCCGGCGTTTCCTTCTTGCAGGACAAGGACGGCTGGCATGGCAAGCCGTTGAACAAAGAAGAAGCCGCGGCGGCCATCGCGGAACTCGCGCCCAGCGCCAAGTCCGGTCTCGGTGTCGCGATTCCCGCGCCGACCGCGCTGCCCGCGCCGAATCTGGCCGCACCCGCCAGCTATCCGGCCATCAGCTACAAGCTCGGCGATTTGATTGCCACGCGCGAAGCCTACGGCGCGGCGCTCGTCCGCCTCGGCGAGGCCGATCCGCGCATCAACGCGATGGACGGCGACACAAAGAATTCCACCTTCGCGGAAAAGTTCTTCAAGAAATTTCCCGAACGTTCCACCGAATGTTTCATCGCGGAACAAAATCTTGTTGCCGTCGCGGTCGGTTACGCCACGCGCGGCCATGTGCCGTTCGCCTCGACGTTCGCGACGTTTTTCACGCGCGCCGCTGACCAGATCCGCGTCGCCGGCATTTCGCAGGCCAACCTGAAGCTCGTCGGCTCGCACGTCGGCATCAGCATCGGCGAAGACGGCCCGTCGCAGATGGCGCTGGAAGACCTGGCGATGATGCGGGCAGTTGTCGGCAGCACCGTTTTGTATCCGGCCGATGCGGTGGCCACGGAAAAATTGCTCGAACAGATGGCGATTCTGAAAGGCGTCGCCTTCCTGCGCACCTCGCGCCCGAAGACCCCGGTCATTTACGGCAACGACGAACAGTTCCCCGTCGGCGGCGCGAAAGTGCTGCGCACTGGCGACAAAGTCACTATCGTTGGCGCGGGCGTCACGTTGTTTGAAGCCTTGAAGGCGGCGGATTCATTGAAGGCCGAAGGCATCAACGTCACGGTCATTGACGCTTACAGTATCAAGCCGCTCGGCAAAAAGGAAATTCTGGCCGAGGCGAAAAAGACCGGCAACACCGTCATCACGGTGGAAGATCATTATTCCGAAGGCGGTCTCGGCGACGCGGTCGCGGGCGAACTTTCGAGCGAAGGCATCAAGGTTCACAAACTGGCGGTTGTTGGCATCCCGCGTTCCGGCCACGCGGCGGAACTCATGGCCGCGTTCGGCATTGACGCGGCGGCGATTGTGAAGAAGGTCAAGTCGCTGTAATCGCGGAAGCAAAACCAAATTAGGAAAGCAGGAACGCAGGAATTTATTCCGGTTCCTGCTTTCTGTTATTCTGCATAAGGAAGTTTGCTGAAACCAGGGCTGTCAGAAACTGGTGGAATGGTGCCTCTCTTTAATTTCGCTCGAACCTTCTTTCAAGGACAATAATTTCCAGTCTCGTCCTGGCTCATTTTAGGGTATCCCCAAGGTAATAGAGGTGCGTTTAGAAACGAGGTTCTAAAATCCGCAAATATGAAGCACCGATTCGGCGGGGCGAGACGCCCGGCGAACCGCTGAAGGTTACTTTTCTCGAAGGATGGAAACCGATCACCGCAGGCCAAATGGAGAACAGCTCTTTCCCCTCATGGCGACGCCATCCAGAGCCATGACTTTAATACATTTTTCGTTGGTGATGCGCCTCATTTGGCGTTTGCACGTTCAAACACGGTCGGTGAAGCCCCCTTTTTGTCAGTTGCGCGTGCATCTGGCGTAGCTGCACATTCATCTGACCCAAGTGAGGCGTCACTCGGGCTGGACGCAGAAGCCGATTTGCCAAGTTGAACCGCGCTTTGGGAAAGGGGAGGCGGCGCCAACGGCGTTTGCGCGTGCAACTAGGGCAAACAAGCGTGGGGAAAGGAGTTTTACTTCGCCGCGAGCGCCAGTTGCAGAACTTCGGAAATCTGCTTCACGAAATGCACCTTCAGCTTCGCGCGCACTTCCGCCGGCACATCTTCCCAGTCCGGCCGGTTGCCTTCGGGCAGAATCACCTGCTTCACGCCGAAGCGCGACGCGGCAATCACCTTTTCCTTGATGCCGCCCACGCGCAGCACGCGGCCGCGCAAAGAAATTTCGCCCGTCATCGCCGTGTCGGAACGCACGCGCCGCTTGCTCATCAGCGACGCCAGCGCCGCGCAAATTGTCACGCCCGCGCTCGGCCCGTCCTTCGGCGTCGCGCCAGCGGGCACGTGGATGTGCAAATCGTTTTTGCCGTAGTCGTCGAAATCCAAATCTAGTTTCTTGGCCTGCGAACGCAAATAACTCACCGCCGTCTGCGCGCTTTCCTTCATCACCTCGCCGAGCGAGCCGGTGAGAATCAGGCTGCCGCGCCCGCGCATCCGCGTGGCCTCGATGAACAGCACGTCGCCGCCGACCGGCGTCCACGCCAGTCCCGTGGCAATGCCGATCTCGTCAATCTTCTCCGCGCTTTCCAAAACGAATTTCGCGTGACCGAGGTAGGTTTTTACGTCCTTCGACTCCAGCTTGATGGTTTCCGCCTCGCCGTTGCGGGCGACGATTTTGCGCGCGGCCTTGCGGGACAGCGCGGCGATCTCGCGTTCGAGCTGGCGCACGCCGGCTTCGCGCGTGTATTCGCGGATGAGCTCGCGCAGCGCGGCGTCGGAAATTTTCACGTCGCTGCGCGTCAGGCCGTGTTCCTCCAGTTGGCGCGGCACGAGGTAGCGCTTGGCGATCTGCAATTTTTCCGACTCGGTGTAGCTGGGCAGCTCGATGACTTCCAGCCGGTCGCGCAATGCGGGATGAATCGGGTCCAGCCAGTTGGCGGTAGCGATGAACAGCACGCGCGACAAATCGAACGGTAAATCGAGATAGTGATCCGTGAAAGTGTGGTTCTGTGCCGGATCCAAAACTTCAAGCAGCGCGGACGCCGGATCGCCGCGCACATCCGCGCCGACCTTGTCGAGTTCGTCGAGCAGGATGACGGGATTGCGGCTCTCCACGCGCCGGAGCGTTTGCAAAATTCTTCCCGGCAGCGCGCCGACGTAGGTGCGGCGGTGGCCGCGAATCTCCGCCTCATCTCTCATGCCGCCTAGCGAGATGCGGGCGAACTTGCGGCCGAGCGCGTCGGCCACGCTTTTGCCGAGCGAGGTTTTGCCGACGCCGGGCGGGCCGACGAGGCAAAGAATCGGGCCTTTGATTTCCTTGCGGCGCTTGAGCACGGCGAGAAATTCCAGCAGCCGGTCTTTCACTTTTTCGAGGCCGAAATGCTGTTCGTCCAAAATCTTTTCCGCGACTTTCAAGTCGAGCTTGTCCTCGGTTTCCATCTGCCACGGCAGCGCGAGAATCCAGTCGAGGTAATTGCGCGAGACGCCGTATTCGGCGGCGGCGGGCGAAGTCTGCTGCATCCGTTCCAACTCTTGATTCGCGGCCTTGCGCGCCTCGTCGGGCAGTTTGGCCTTCTCGATTTTTTCGCGCAGCAGGCGAATTTCGTTCGCATTTGGGTCGGCGTCGCCGAGTTCGCGCTGGATGACGCGCATCTGTTCGCGCAGGAAAAAATCGCGTTGCGTCTTGGAAATGTTCGAGGCGACGTCGTTCTGGATTTTGGAACTGAGATTGAGCACTTCCTGTTCGCGGCTCAAGAGCGGCAGAAGTTTTTGCAAACGCTCGCGGACGGAGACGGTTTCCAGCAGCTTCTGTTTTTCGTCGAGCGGCAGACCGAGGTTCGCGGCGATAAGGTCGGCGAAATGGCCGGGATGATCATTGTTGAGCGCGGCGATTTTTACCTGGTCGGACAGCGCGGTGGAAACTTTGGCGATCTCCTCGAACTGCTTGTGCGCGTTGCGCAACATGGCTTGCAGCTCGACGGAATCCTCGGTCTCGTCGCGAAGCAGTTCAAAATTGGCGCGCAAATACGGATTCGCCGGCAGAAATTTGTCCAGCCGGATGCGCCACAGCCCCTCGACCAAAATGCGCACCGTGCCGTCGGGAAATTTCACCATCTTGTTCAGCCGCGAGACGCAGCCGACCCGGTGCAAGTCCTGCGGACCCGGCTCGGCGATGTCGGGATTGACCTGCAGCACGGCGGCGAAGAGCCGGTCGCCGGCCACGAGGTCGTCCACGAGCTTGAGGCTGGGGCCGGTCTCGACGAGCAGCGGCACCACGGCGCCGGGAAAAATCACGATGTCCGATAGCCCGAGAATTGGAAGCGTGTCCGGCAGGGAGCGCGTTGAAACGCGCCCGGCCACCTCGCTCTTTTCGCCGGAGCCGAGGATGCTGACAAATTCCGTCTCCGCCGATTTGGTCGTCGTATTGTCCATCCGTTGTTTGATTAAATGAGGCCGCGCCCGAAAAGTTCAGGCGCGGTCAGACTCCTTCGCTGATGGGAACCTTGGTGGTTTTCGGCTGTGCCTTCTGGGCCGGCGGCACGTCCACGCGCAAAAAACCGTTCACATAAATCGCCTTCGCCTGGCCAAGGTCGTAGCCCGGTGGCAAATCCAGCAAGGTCTCGAACGGCCCGTAGCTGATTTCCATCACCAAAAAACTGCAGTGCGGCGACCGGCAGCAGTCCGGCCGGACGCCGGTGATGCGCAGGCGCTGGCCTTCCACGGTGATTTCGAGGCTATCGCTCTTCATGCCGGCCAGCTCGGCCTTGATGACGAGGCCGGCTTCCGTGACGTAAATGTCCGTGTTCGGCGTCCAGCGGCCCGTGGCCGCCTCACCCGCACCGTTGTGACGCGGAAAGAAATGGGTGGTGGAACTGGTTTTGGTGACTGCCATGCGAAAAGTTGGTTGATTAAATTTCCGTCCTGATTTGAATCGTCAATGCGTGGTTTTTTCCTTCTCGGCCGTCGTTTCATCCCCGGGCGCGCAGCCACAGCCACAGCCGTGCTTGTGATCTTTGGTTCCCGAACTGCGCCACACAAAAAAAGTCGCGACGCCCAAAACCACCACCAGCGTAAGAATATTCTGCCAGCTCATGCCGCCAACATAATCGCAATCGGCCGGCGCGCAAATGGAATTTTCCCCCGGTCGCAGGACATTTTTTGCCATGCCCATGGCAACTTTGAGCCTTGAACCCTGCACGCGGAACCGTAAATTGGCGCATGGCCGAACTGTTCCGCCACGCGCACCGCGTCACCTACGCCGAATGCACCGTCGGCGACCACATCTACCACTCGCGCTATCTCGACCTGCTGGAGGCCGCGCGCGGCGAATTCATGCGTGCGCTCGGCACGCCGGTGCTGGCCTTGCAGGAAGCGGATTATATTTTCCCCGTCATCGAGGCGCGGCTGCGCTATGTATTTCCCGCGCGCTACGACGATGCGCTGACGATTGAAGTCTGGCTGACGCTGGTTGAGCGTGTGCGGCTGAACTTCGGCCACCGCATTTTGAACCAGGACGGCAAACTCATTCTCGAAGCTGAAACTTTCCACTGCTGCACCGGCCGCGATGAAAAGCCGAAACGCCTGCCGCCGGAGCTGGTGGAAAAATTGCGGCCGTATTTGAAGGCCGGTTGACTGGAACCTGAAAGTTCACCAAGCCAGCAACTGCCGACGGCGTGACCATGACTGCGGGCGGCAGCGCTTTGCTTGCAGGCAAAATGGCTTTTCCGGCAAGGCTTGAGCTCCGCCGGGCTTTGCCCAATGACTCTCCGCCATTCCTCAGATGGCGAAGTCGCTGTATTCCGGCCGGGCGGCTTCGAGGGGCGCAAACAGCATCCCGGCGGCGACGGTCGCGTTCGAGCCCTGCTCGACGAGGATGAACGAGCCGGTCAGCCGGTTGGTCTCGTAGCCGTCGAAGAGCAGCGGCTTGGCCGTCTTGAGCCGGATGGTGCCGATGTCGTTCAGCGCGAGTCCGGCGGGATTCGGTTCCGCGTCGAACGTCGTGAAGTTGATGCGGCTCTCGATTTGCGTGACCGCCGCCTGCACCATCTGCGTGGTGTGCTTGAGATAAAACTTCTTGCCCGCCGTCAACGGCCGCTGGTTCATCCAGCAGACGCGCGCCTGCAGTTCGCCGCTGCGCCCCGGCAGGTTCTCCAAACCGACAATCATATCGCCCCGGCTCACGTCAATGTCGTGTTCCAGGCAAAGCGTGACGGACTGCGGGCAAAACGCCTCGGCCAGCACGCCGTCGTAGCTCCAGATTTGCTTCACCCGGGTCTTGATGCCAGCGGGGAAAATGGCCACTTCCTGTCCCTGGCGCACGATGCCGCTGGCGATCTGGCCGCTCAAGCCGCGAAAGTCGTGCAGTTCCTTGTTCGTTGGATTGTTCGGGCGGTTGACCCATTGCACCGGAAACCGGAAGGTGCTGAGATTGCGGTCGCTCGCGATGTGGACGGTTTCGAGATGATGCAGCAGCGCCGGGCCTTCATACCACGGTGTCTTGGTGGAAGTGTCCACCACGTTGTCGCCGGACAACGCGCTCATCGGAATAAATTTCACATCGTGGAACGTGCCGACCTTCGGTAGAAAATCCTCGATCTCGTCGCGGATCTCCTGAAAGCGTTCTTCCTTCCAGTCCACCAAATCCATCTTGTTGATGGCGATGACGAGGTGCGGAATGCCGAGCAGCGCCGCGATGTAAGTATGCCGGCGCGTCTGCTCAATGACGCCCTGCCGCGCGTCCACGAGGACGACGGAGAGGTTGGCCGTGCTCGCGCCGGTGACCATGTTGCGCGTGTATTGCACATGACCCGGCGTGTCGGCGACGATGAACTTGCGTTTGGGCGTCGCAAAATAGCGGTAGGCGACATCAATCGTGATGCCCTGTTCGCGTTCGGCGCGCAGGCCGTCGGTGAGGTTGGCGAGATTGATCTGGCCGCCACCGGTGATGTCGGCGGATTTTTCCAGCGCCTCGACCTGGTCTTCCATCAGCGACTTGGAATCGTAAAGCAGCCGGCCGATGAGCGTGGACTTGCCGTCGTCAACACTGCCGCAAGTGTTGAAGCGCAAAAGTTCGATGGGATGCGAGTGGGGCATATCAGTCAAAAATGAGAATCAGAAATAGCCAGCTTTCTTCCGGTCTTCCATGGCGGCTTCGGACGCCTTGTCGTCGGCGCGAGTTCCACGCTCCGTCACGCGCGCGGCGGAAACTTCGCCGATGATGTCATCCACGCTGTCGGCGGGCGATTCAATCATGCCGGTGCTGATCATGTCGGCAATCGTGCGGACGCGCACGACGAGCTTCTTGACCGGCTCGGTTGGCTTCGGACGCGCGCCGGCGTAAGGGTCGGGCTTGGGCGCGTCCATGTGCGGCGGTGGCACGGGCAGCCACTGGCCGCCGCGCCGGAAACATTCCCGCTCGTGGCTGAAATAAATCTTCGGCACTTCGAGCTTTTCCTTTTTGATGTATTCCCAAACGTCCATCTCCGTCCAGTTAGAGAGCGGGAAGACGCGCATGTTTTCACCAGGATTCAATTTGGCGTTGTAAAGATTCCAAATTTCCGGCCGCTGGTTCTTAGGATCCCACTGACCGAACGAATCGCGGAAGCTGAAGAAACGTTCCTTCGCGCGGGCTTTTTCCTCGTCGCGCCGCGCGCCGCCGATGGCGCAGTCGAATTGAAATTCCTCAATCGCGCCGAGCAGCACGGGAATCTGCAATTTGTTGCGGCTGATCTCGCCGGGTGCCGGATGCGCGAGACCTTTTTCAATGGCCTCATCCACGGTGCGCACAATTAATTTTGCGCCCAGCTCCTTCGCGCGCCGGTCGCGGAACTCGATCAGCTCGGGAAATTCATGGCCGGTCTCAACATTCAGAAACGGCAGCGGCAGGTCGGACGGACGGAACGCTTTTTCCGCGAGGCGCAGTAGGCAGATGGAATCTTTGCCGCCGGAAAAGAGCAGGGCGGGGCGTTCAAACTCAGCGGCGACCTCACGCATGATGTGAATCGCCTCCGTCTCCAGATACTGCAAATGGTCAAGATGGTATGAACTCATCGGAAAAAGATTTTAACCACAGATGGACACGGATGGACACAGATAATTTTTGAATCCGTGTTGATCGGTGTTCATCCGTGGTTGATTCAAACGGTTAGATTCCGGCGCCGCCCTCGACCGCCTTGCCGCCCCAACTCGCGTGCAATCCGCATTCGCGCTTCTCGTCGGCTTTGGCGGGATCGAAATAATCCCACTCGTTCGGCAGGTGGTGGTCGGTGAGATATTTTTCCATGTCGGCGTCGCTCCAGTAAAACAGCGGGCTGACCTTGAGGGAATTGAAATTCGTGTCCGCGCTCACGATGTCGAGACCGGCGCGATTCGGATTCTGCACCTTGCGCAACGCGGTGAGCCAGACCGTCGGCGCGAGCTCCTTCATGCCGCGCTGGAACGGCTCCAGTTTCATCGCGGTGCTGAAAGCCTTGATGCGCGCCTCGTTCTCCGGCGTCGGTTCGGGCATCCCGCCGAATGCGGCGTCGTAATGCGCGGCGGTCATTTTCGGCAGATAGGCTTTGATGTTCAGTTTGAGCAATTTCTTCACCTGCTCCGCGTGAACATAAGTCGCCGGCCGGTTGTAGCCGTGATCCACCCAGAGCACCGGAATGTCCGGCTGCACCTGCGTGACGAGATGCAGAATCACCGCCTCGTAAGGCCGATAATTGGTCGAGACAATCGCGCGGCCGTTCGCCTGCGCGATTGCCCAGCGGATGATTTCCAGAGGCGATTTGGTGCGCAGCCCGGCGTTCGCCTGCGAAATTTGTTCAGGAGTCATGGCAGCGGAATATTAATTGGTTGCGGGCTGCTCCTTGAGAAAGACCCGCTGGCACCAGTCGCCGAAACGTTCGCCCGCCTTGCGTTCCTTCGCAAAGCGAGTGAACACGGGGCGGAATTCCGTTTCCAAATCCGCTTCCTTGAGGACGTCTTTCCAGACTTTGTTGAGCCGTGTGCCGGAAACATCGCCGCCAAGCCAAACTTGATAACGTCCCGGCGCCTTGCCGACGAACGCGATTTCCGCCATGTAAGGCCGCGCGCAGCCGTTCGGGCAGCCGGTCGAGCGGATGATGATCTCTTCGCCGGCCAAACCAACCTCGGTCAAAAGTTTTTCGATGCGGTCAAGGAAGCCGGGCAGCATCCGTTCGGATTCCGCGAGGCCGAGGCCGCAGGTCGGCAGCGACGGACACGCCATCGCCGCGGCGTGCAAAATCGTCGCCTGATTTTCCGTCTTCACGCCGTGTGCGGCGAGCACAGCGCTGATGCCGGCCTTGTCGGCTTCGCTGACGTTGGCAAGAATCACATTTTGATTTGCCGTCAGCCGGAATTCGATTTTCGGAAACTTGTCCGCGACCTCGCGCAACGCGATTTTCTGCGCGCCTTTCACGCGGCCGGATTCGACAAACAGGCCAAGAAACCAGCTTCCGTCCACCGCCTTGCGCCAGTCGAGCAGATCGCTCGTGGTCGTGAATTGAAAAGGCTTTGCGGGCGCGAGCGTGATGCCGGCGCGCCGGTTCACCTCGTCCTGCATGAATTTCACGCCGCGTTCGGCCACGACATATTTCAGGCGCGCGTGTTTACGGTCGGTGCGGTCGCCGAAATCGCGGTGAATCGTCAGCACGGCTTTCGCCACGTCCACGATTTTTTCGGGCGTGAAAAAACCGATGACATCCGCCGTGCGCGGATAAGTCGCCTCGTTGCCGTGGCTGCGGCCCATGCCGCCGCCGACCGCGAGATTGTAGCCAATGAGCTTGTCGTTCTCGACGATGGCGATGAGGCCGAGGCAATTCGTGTAAACGTCCAGATCGTTTACCGGCGGAATGACAATCGCGATTTTGAATTTGCGCGGCAAATACGTTTTGCCGTAAAGCGGATCCAAAAAGTTTTTGTTCTCGGTTTTTTCCAAGTCGAGTTGCACGCCATCAATCCAGATGGCGTGATACGCCGGCGTCTTCGGCGCGAGTTCCATCGCCAGCTTGCGGCAGTCGGCGAGAACTTCCTCGCGCGCTGGCGTGTAGGCGGGCGTGGGCGGCGCGAGGACGTTGCGGTTCACGTCGCCGCAGGCCGCGAGCGTGGAGAGCAGCGAGTCGTTGATGGCCTTGACCACCGCGCGCAAATTATTTTTCACGACACCGTGAAACTGGATGGTCTGCCGCGTGGTGGCGCGCAGAGTGTTGTTGCCGTAAGTCGAGGCGAGGTCGTCAAACACCCGCCATTGGTTTGCGGTCATCACGCCGCCGGGCACGCGGCTGCGGATCATCATGATGTATTTCTTGCCGGTCTTGCGCAGGTCGCGGTCGTCCTGCTGGTAGCTGCCGTGAAATTTCAGGAACTGGTTGTCGTCCTCGGAGAAATGGTCGGCGGCCGAATCGGCGATGGTCGCGGCAATGGTGCCGGCCAAGGTCGGGATGGCGGCCTTGATGTCTTCGTTGTGCGTTAATTTGACTGGTGCTTCAGCGCTCATAAGCGAATTCATAAGATAACTTGCCGTGGTTCACTGTTCAAGCGCAGCTTAAAGTGGACTTTTTCGCCCCGCAAAAAAAACATTCTACGTGGCCGGCACGAATTGTTGAAGCCATTTCGTCAGGCCAAACAGCGCCAGTAAAATCAGGCTCAACCAGCGCGAGCAATCCGGCGCGATCGCGATCCAATCCACGAAGACGATTCCCGCGAGCAAGTTCGAAACGATGATGCCGACGTTGCTGATGCCGCCGAGGAAAATTGTTCGCACGCAGCGGCCGACCCACAATACCAGGACGATGGAAATCCAAACCGCGCGCCAACGGTAACTGCCGGAGTTCATCGCCAGCGCTAGGAGGATGGGCGCGGCCAGCAGCAGCGGCGGCCAGAACGGAACCGGCCCGCGATAGCTTTCCTGCCGCGCGACGTAGCTCAACCCGACAACATAAAACGCCAGTGCCACGCCACCGAAGATTGCCCAGCCGTTCAAGCCCCACGCGCCGGTCGCGCCCGCGATAACATAGACCCAGAAGCGGCACGCGCCCATCAGCCACGGCGCGGCGTTGAAAAATTTGTGGCAGAAATTGTAGAGCAGGATGAACAGCGCGAGAAAAAACGCCGCGCCCGCCGCCATCTGGCCGCAGAAGAGCAATAGGAATATTCCCGCAACGAGCTGGCCGAAGCCAAGGCGCCAGACGAGGGTTTCCGAAATTTTCCCCGTTGGAATCGGGCGTTCCGGGCGGCGCTGGCGGTCGAAGTCCGCGTCGAAGGCGTCGTTCAAAAACATGCCGCCGGTGTAGAGCAGGCTGACGCCGAGAAATAAAAACGGCAGCTTCCAGAAATTGCCGCCGCCGCCGAGCCACCAGCCGGCGAGACAGTTCGACCAGACGGTGGGCAAATTCGACACGCGCCCGAGGACTAGCAGCGTGCGGAGTTGCGGGGCGGAATTCATTTCAATTCAAATAAGGAAAGCAGGAAAGCAGGAAAAAGAAAATGCAGGAATTCCTGCCTTCCTGCTTTCCTTATTGATTTTTCAGGCGAGTCCGCGCTTGGCAAGTTCCGCCAGCGTCCAGCCGTATTCCGCCGCCAGCTGGTCCACGACGTTTTGCGATTTCAAGTCCGGCGGCAGCACTTCCCAAGTGTAGGTTTCCATTTCGAGGTGCGAGCAGATGTCAGGATATTGTTCCAGAATGTCGAGCACGCCGAGCAGGTGGTCGTTGGTGTTTGCAAACGGCGGCGCGGCGGGCGCGTGCAGCGGGACGTGGAAATGAATCCGCCACTCTTCGGAGTTATGAGTGGCGAGTGATGAGTGCTGGGCCAGCGCGTCGGGCAGGTCGCGGTAGATGGTGCGGTTGCCGGTTTCGTCGCGGGCGACGACTTGGTGCAAATAAACATCGTCGGAAAATTTTTTCAATTCCGCGCGCGCTGCCGGCGTGGGCGAAACCTTGAGCGCGGAGCTCAAATGGATTTTGCTGATCTTGATGCCGTGGTTGATGAGGCAGGGCAAGGCGTTTTGCGGTTCCTCAAATTCCACGGCGAAATGGCAGGTGTCGTAATTGACGCCGAGATGCGCGGCGAGCCGTTCGTCGCGCGGATGTTCGGCGCGGAGGTGGTCGAAGAAATGCACCGTCTCGGCGCTGCTTTCGAGCAGGCAGAGCGGTTCGGGTTCGAGGCCAAGGTGCAAATTTCTGCCGGTCTGCCGGCTGACATGCGCGATGTGCTCGACGGTGCGCCAGAGATTATTTCGGATGGATTTCAGCGCGTCGGCGGAAAGATTAAATTCCTTGAACGAGCCGGGCAGGGTGCTGACGCTGCCTTCGATGCCCACCGGAACGAGCTGCGCGAGCAAATCAAACAGCAGGTTGGTGTAGGCCACACGCTCGGGTGAAGTCCAGTCGGGACGATAAACCTGCTCCTTGACGCGCGCGCCGTGGAAATTGCCGTAGGGAAATCCGTTGAGGGTGAATACGTAGCAGTTATTTATCCCGAGCCAGCGCTGGAATTGCAGCAGGTCCTCGCGTTCGGCCAACTCGACGGCGGCGCATTCGCCCAGACGCAGGCCGATGGCGAAGGGCTTGTGCGGGCAGACCTGCTCGCGCACGGCCAGCGTGCAATCCTGGAGCGACCGGAAAGTTTCCGCCCACGTCTTGCCGCGATGGACGTTGGTGCAATAGGCGAGGTGCCGGCCGTGGTTCAGCTTCATGTTCGGGAAAAAGATGCGCGGAAACCCTGCTTTTGCAAGGCGCAAACGGCGTTGACACTTTTGGCCGGGAGGTTTAGTCTTCGGCAAACGGCAATACCATGTTACTTCGCATCAGTCTAATCATCGCCATCCTGGCCGGGATCGGCGCCGGCGTCGTTTCCTATTTGGAAGTGTCGGACAAGATTCCCGCGCTCGCCAAGCAGCGCGATGACGAACACACCGCCAAGGTTGACGAAATCGCCGCGCACAACAAGACCAAGACCGAACTGGCCAAGACCAAAAGCGACTTGGCGCAGACGCAGTCGGATCTGGCCGACACCAAGGCCGACCGCGACAAACAAATGGCCCGTGCCGACCAGCAGACGCAGTTAGCCGCCGGGCTTTCCGACAAGCTCGCCAAAGTCACGCAGGATCGCGACGACGCGCAAAACTCCCTCGCCGCCTACAAGGCCACGGAGCTGTCGCCCGAACAGGTCTTCAAGCTGGCCAAGGATCTCAAGAGCGCCCGCGCCGAAATCGAGGTGGTCAACGGCGAGAAAGTTGTCCTGCTGCACACCATCGGACGCCTGACTAACGAACTCAACAAGCTGGTGCTCCCGGACAACTACGTCAAATTGCCCGCCGATTTGCACGGCAAAATCCTTGTCGTGGATCCCAAGTGGGACTTCGTAGTGCTCAACATCGGCGAAGATCAGGGCCTGATTTCGCAGGGCGAACTGCTCGTCAGCCGGCAGGGCAAGCTGGTCGCCAAAGTCATCGTCCGCAGCGTGGAAAAAGACCGTAGCATCGCCAACCTCGTGCCCGGCTGGAAACTGGGCGAAATGATCGAGGGCGACGAAGTTTCGCCGGCGCACCCCGCCACCTGACGATGAAATTCCGCGCCGCCAACTGGCTTCTGTTGTTGCTGCTGGCGGCGGTTGCCTTGGTTATTTCCGGCTGCGCGTCCGACGATCCTGAAAACGCCTCCGTCCGGCCGTGGAACACGCCGCAGGGCTGGGAAAACGGCCTCGGCGGCATGGACACGCAGCACCGCTAATTTTTCTTCCGGCGCACGCAGCGCCCCGGCGTCAGGATAAAATCCACCTTCGCATCGTGCGGCTCCGACGGAATTTTTTCCAGCAGTTGAAAATCGTGGCACACGCCGTATTTAATGCCGCTCGCTTCCGCCAGCAGCCGGTCGTAAAAACCCTGGCCGCGACCGAGCCGGTTGCCGCTTAAATCAAACGCCATTCCCGGCACGAGAATCAAATCAAACTGGTTCAGCGGAATTTCCGCGCAGCTCGCCGCCGGTTCGCGCACGCCGAATTTTCCGGTGACGATGTCCGTTGCCAGATTTTTCAGCAGCTTCGCGCCGTAGGATTTTTTCTCCGCGTCGAAAAAGGGCAGGGCGCAGTCCGTTCCCAGCGCGAGCGAGAGTTCCAGCACCGGCCAGATGTCCGGCTCGTCCGGCAGCGGCGCGAAAAACAGGATCGTGTGCGCGCTGGGAATCTGCGCCTTGAGCCGCTCGCACAGCCCGATGGATTCCACCGCCCGCACCGCCGGGCAAATTTTTTCAAGCTGCGCGCGGATTTTCTGGCGCAAGTCGGTTTTGGAATTGTCAGCGGAAAAATCCATAGCAATTGGACTGTGAATGATTAAATGACGCGTTTGCGGTTGGCAAATGCCGAACGGTTGCCACTACTACTGATCTGTTTGTTTCAATTTTTTTACCGAAAGAGTTAAATCGATGGTTTTGTCTTGGTTGTAAAACCAGAGACGGATGTATGGATATGCGTTGTTCTTATCCTCGTCCACAGTGTTCGGGCTAACGCTTTGAGCAGACCCTGTGAGGGTTGCTTCGTAACCAGAAGGGTAATAAATACTCAAGCAAGTAGTAGTGCCGTTTCTTGCGTGAGGAGAAATCACCATATGAAATATTTGAGTCAAAGGAATTATTTCTATTGAACTTTTCGCAAAGGTGATAAATCCATTATTGTCAGTAATATTTTTCTCGCCACCGCTGGCGCTAGAACCAAAATATGTCCATGCCCACGAACGATAAACTGTAATATTAGACATCGGTGCGCCAACTGAATCAACTATCCGAATTGTGGAGTTTGGACTGACTGGAACTGGAACCGGGCAAAGCAAAAAGAAAAGAAGAACAGTTAGACCTGCTACGATAATAAGTTTGGCTCGTAAACTCATAGTTGCGACTTTATTTTGCTGTCGAACGCAGCTTGTTTTTGTTTCCGCCAGTTGTCGAGACGTTCCTTGATTTTCTTTTCCACGCCCTGCTCGGTCGGCTCGTAATAAATTTTGTCCACGCCCAGATAATCCTGCGCGACGAAATGCCCCTTGCCGTCGTGCGCGTATTCATAGCCTTTGCCGTGGCCGAGGCGCTCCGCGCCCTTGTAAGCCGCGCTGCGCAGATGTTCCGGCACAGCAATCGTGCGGCCGGAACGCACGTCGTCCAGCGCGGCGTCAATCGCTAGGTAGGCGGAATTGCTTTTGTTCGCCGTGGCGATGTAAATCGTCGCCTCGGCCAATGGAATCCGCGCTTCCGGCCAGCCGACAAATTCCGACGCGGCGAGACAGGCGTTCGCCAGCACGAGCGCCATCGGGTCAGCCAGCCCGACGTCTTCCGCCGCGCAAATCACGATGCGCCGCGCGATGAAGCGCGGGTCTTCGCCGGCGTGGATCATTTTGGCGAGCCAGTAAAGCGCCGCGTCGGGGTCGCTGCCGCGCATGGATTTGATGAAGGCGGAAATCGTGTCGTGATGCGCGTCGCCGTCGCCGTCATAAACCACCGCCTTTTTCTGGATGCTCTGCTCGGCGGCTTGCAATGTGATGCGGATGATGCCGTCCGCATCCGGCGCGGTGGTGAGCGCGGCGATTTCCAGCGAGTTGAGCGCCTTGCGCGCGTCGCCGTCAGCGATTTTAGCAAGATGGCGCAAGGCAGTTTCATCGGCGGAAATTTTTAAGTAACCAAGTCCGCGTTCGGCATCGGCCAGCGCGCGTTGCAGTAGCGAGAACAAATCTTCTTCCGTGAGCGGGCGCAGCTCAAAAATCTGCGAGCGCGACACGAGCGGCGAGTTGACGAAGAAAAACGGATTGTGCGTGGTCGCGCCGATGAGCTTGATGACGCCGCTCTCTACATCCGGCAGCAGCACATCCTGCTGCGATTTGTTGAAGCGGTGGATTTCGTCAATGAACAGAATCGTGGAAGCGCCGGTGTTTTCAAGGCGATTTGCCGCCGCCGACAAAACGCGCCTCATGTCGGCGACGTTCGATTCCACGCCGCTCAATCTTTCAAATTTTGACTTGGTCTGGCGCGCGATGATTTGCGCGAGCGAGGTTTTGCCGGTGCCGGGCGGCCCGTAAAAAATGAGCGACTGGATTCTGTCCGCCTCGATGGCGCGGCGGAGCAGTTGTCCCGCGCCGAGGATGTGCGACTGGCCGGCGTATTCGTCGAGATTGCGCGGGCGCATCCGCGCGGCGAGCGGGCGATTTTGAAAGTTTTCGGACGCAGGCGTGGATTTTTGTTCCGGCTGGTTTTCAACCGGAGCGGAAAATAGTTCATCGCGCGCCATGCGGGGAAGTTAGCAGTTGAAGTTGTTTGCCCAAAATAAAAAAGCCCGCAACGGGTGGCGGGCTTTGATTGCCGGAGTGCCGAGGCAAACCGGCAATCTTGAAAGAAACCCCGCCATTGCCGTGTCTAACTGTATCCTTCGGACATATGTTTCCATATGTGGGACTCGCCCGGCGGCTTACAACTTTCGGGCAATGCCGACGTGCTGGCCACCGTCTGCGGCTCATCCCGAGTTCGTTTTATTTACGGTCCAAGGACTGTTGCGAATCACGAACAGGGCAGGGAAATTATTTTTTACAAAGATCAAACTGACTGGTTAGAACTTCGTCCGCCGGGCGGTTTTTCTCAAGTGAAATTTGCAAAAATATTTTCGGGTTTTTGAAAGCGGCGCTTGCGTTCTCGTCAGGCGCGGAGTCTAATTAAATTTCTTCCCGTTCACCGCCCAGGTTTTTATTTTCCCGTTTTGCCGTCCAGGTTCTTGCGGATGATCTCCGCGATGGCCTCGGGCTTGAACGGCTTGCGGATGAAGTTGACGCCTTCGGTCAGCGTGGCGTGGCGGCTCTCGAGGTTGCCGGTGTAGCCGCTGGTGTAAATCACCTTGAGCGACGGCTTGTCCGCCAGCAGCTGGTGGCCGAGGTCAATGCCGTTCAGGTTTTCCGGCATGATGATGTCGGTCAACACGAGCCGGATGCGGTCGCGGTGTTGCTGCCAGATTTTCAGCGCGGCGGGGCCGGACTCGGCCTCCAGCACGGTATAGCCGCAGCGCTGAAGCAGGTCGCTGACGAAGGTGCGCAGCGGGAACTCGTCCTCGACGAGCAGGATGGTCTCATCGCCCCATGGCAGCACCGGCCTGGGTCTGGCTTCGGTGGCTTCCATTCGGGCCGGGGCGGCGATGGAAAAAAAGACATTAAAGGTCGTGCCCTTGCCCGGCTCGCTTTGCACGGTGATTTCGCCGTGGTGCTGCTGCACAATGCCATAGACGGTGGCCAGGCCGAGGCCGGTGCCCTTGCCCACTTCCTTGGTCGTAAAAAACGGCTCGAAGATGCGCGGCAATATTTCCGGGGCGATGCCGGTGCCGGTGTCGGCCACGGACAGGCAGACGCGTGGCGGGGCCGGCGTATTTTCCGGGCCGGTGGCCGGCGAAAAATTTTCCACCCGGGTGCGGATGCTCAGCCGGCCGCCGCCGGGCATGGCGTCGCGGGCGTTGACGGCGAGGTTGAGGATGATTTGCTCGATCATGCCGACGTCGGCGAGCACGAGCGGCAGCGCGGGGGAATATTCCGCCCGCAGGGAAATGTCCTCGCCGAGGATGCGCTGGAGCATCTTGGTCATCTGCGACACCGTCTCGTTGAGGTCGAGGTTGACCGGCTGCATCTGCTGCTTGCGGGCGAACATGAGCAACTGCCGGGTGAGGCCGGCGGCGCGCTCGCCGGCGCGGGCGATCTGGTTGGAGCAGTCGCGGATTTCCGACGGCTGCAATTCGAGTCCCTGCAGCAGCGCGGCGTTGCCCTGGATGACGGTGAGAATGTTGTTGAAATCGTGCGCGATGCCGCCGGACAACTGGCCCACGGCCTCCATCTTTTGCGACTGGCGAAGCTGGGCCTCGAGGTTCTGCCGTTCCTTTTCGGCGCGCAATTTTTCAGTGATGTCCGTCACGATGGACAGGCAGCCGCAGATTTGTCCGCTGGCGTCCTTCCAAGGCGTGTTGCGCCATTCGCAGGTCAGGCGGCGGCCGTCCTTGGTGATGTTTTCGTTGATGGAATGGCTGGCCAGGTTGCCGGTTTGGATGATGTCCTCCCACACGCGGTCTACCTGGGGCTGCCTTTCCGGCGGCACAATCAATTTAAAGGCGTGCTGGCCGGTGGCCTCGGCGGTGGTCCAGCCAAAAATTTCTTCGGCGGCGTGGTTCCATTCCGCCACGCGGAAATCGCGGTCCCACGCGATGAACGCCAGCGGCATCCGGTCCATGTAAAACTGCGTGCGCTCGACGGCCTGGCGCAAGTCCTCCTCCATCCGCCGCCGCTGGGTGATGTCCTGCTTGATGGCGACGAAATGCGTGATCCGGTTTTCCGCGTCATGCAGCGGCGTAATGGTCATCTCCTCCAGGTAGAGGCTGCCGTTCTTGCGGCGGTTGGTCAGCTCGCCGTGCCAGACCTTGCCGGCCAGGATGGTTTTCCACAAGCCCTCAAAAAATTCCCGGCCATGCTTGCCGGAGCGGATCAGGTCGCGCGGGTTTTTCCCGACGCTTTCGGCGAAGGCGTAGCCGGAACTCGCGGTGAACGCCGGGTTGACCCACTCAATGATGCCCTGCGGGTCGGTGATGAGGATGGCGTTGGCGGCGGTCTCCAGCGCGAGGCTTTGCAGGCGCATGGATTTTTCTGCGAGCTGCTGTTTCGTGATGTCTCGGCCGATGCCGACCAGGCCGGCCACTTTGCCCTGCGGGTCGCGGAAGGCCACCATGTTTGTCACCACCGTGCGCGGCTGACCGTCGGGATAGGTGATCGTGTCCTCGTAGGTGCAGAAGGTGTCCGCCGCCAGCACGGCCTGTTCGCTCGCGCGGAAGTGCGCCGCCAGTTCCGCCGGCAGAAAATCCGCGTCGGTGTGTCCCAGCATTTCCGCCGGCTGCCGGCGGTAGCGTTGGGCGAGCGTCGTGTTGACCACGAGGTAACGGCTTTCCGCATCCTTGACGAAAATAAAATCCGGCGCGAGGTCAATCAGCGTGCGCAACAACTGCCGTTCATGCTTCGTGGAGTTTTGTGCGTGCTGGTGTTCCGTCACGTCGCGGAAACTCCAGACGCGGCCGATAATCTGCTCGCCGAGCCGCTGCGGGCGCGACACCCGGTCGTAAATCCGGCCGTCCTTGAAGTGCAGCGTGTCACAGGACTCCTCCGCCGGCCGCTGGTAAAGCTCCTCAATCCGCCGGCGAAAAGCCTCCGGTTCCAGGAGCTGCTCCAGCACCACCTTCAAAATCACCTGATCGTCGTTCTGCGCCACCAGCTCGGCGGGGATGCGCCACATTTCGAGGAACCGGTTGTTGAAGGTCGCGATTTTTCCTGCCATGTCCACCACCAGGATGCCGCTGCCGCTGGATTCGATGGTGGCGCGCAGCAGCGAAACCGACTGCGCGAGCTGATCCTCGTATTCCTTCCGGTCGCTGGTGTTGCGGGCCAGGCCGGCGAACACCACCTGGCCCTGGATTTCGTAGCAGTTCAGGCTGACCTCCACCGGGAAAGTCGTGCCGTCCTTCCGCCGATGCCGCCCGCGCAACGGCTGCGACTGGCCGGGCTTGAATCCGCGCCAGATTTTCACCGCCTCCTCCGTCCGGACGTCCTGCTCGATGTCCATGACCGACATCCGCAGGAGTTCGTGGCGCGGGTAGCCGAGGTTTTTGCAGGCGCTCTCGTTCACGTCCAGCAGCCGCCCGTCCGCGTCATGCACAAAAATTGCGTCGGACGCCTGCTGCACCAGCGTGCGGAAACGCTCCTCGCTCCCGCGCAGTTTTTTTTTCCACGCGATCCTTGGTGATGGCCGTGGCCGCCGTGTGCGTCACCAGTTCAATCAGGCGCACGTCGCCGTCCTTGGGCAGCCCGGTCTGGTGATGGTAGATGGCAAACGTGCCCAGCACCTTTTTCTGCTCGTCCAAAATCGGCGTGGACCAGCAGGCACGCAGCTTGTGCGCCAGCGCCAGATGCTTGTAGTCCGTCCACAGCGGGTCGCTGGCGATGTCGCTCACAAACACCGGCGAACCCCGGAACGCCGCCGTGCCGCAGCTCCCGGCCTGCGGCCCGATGGCCGCCCCGTCAATCGCCTTGACGTATTCCATCGGCAATGACGGCGCCGCCCCGTGCCGCAGGTGAACCCCGTCCGCGTCCAGCAGCAGGATGGAAACCCGCAATTCCGGCGACTGCGCCTCGAGGCCGCGCAGCAGTGTGTCCAGCGTGTCCGGCAGCGGTTTCCCGCCCGCGATCATCTGCAGCGTCTCGTTGTGCAGCCGCGTCAGGGCGTCCGCCGACTTCAGCTCCTCCATTTTGCGCGCTTCCCGCCGCAGGATGTCCCGCAGGATGAGAAACAGCATCACGGCGGTGAACGCCACGAACGCCCAGCCTTTGTAGGTTTCCAGCTCCACCAACCGCTGTGGCTCCGTGACGCGTTGCTCCAGCAGCTTGTCGGAAAACAAAATCCACAGCCCCGCGACGAGGCCGTATAACAGGCTCATCCGGAGCGCCATCGCGCTGGATTTCTGGCTCATGAGAATGGAACTGCCGCAAAGTATCTTTCAAATGCCGGGGTTTTGCAACCTGCGCGCTGCTGAAAAACTTCCAACTCGCCTTGCGCGCCGCGTTTCGCCTAAAATCCCCGCCCGTTTTACATGATGACCAGCACCCAGATCCGCCAGTCGTTCCTCGACTTCTTCAAGTCGAAGTCGCACACCATTGTCCCGTCGAGTTCGCTGATGCCCGATTCGCCGAACCTTTTGTTCACCAACGCCGGTATGAACCAGTTCGTGCCCATTTTCCTCGGCCAGACCAAATGCCCCTACATGCCCGGCCGCGCCGCCGACACCCAGAAGTGCATCCGTGCCGGCGGCAAGCACAACGACCTCGACGACGTCGGCCTCGACACCTACCACCACACGTTCTTTGAGATGCTCGGCAACTGGTCTTTCGGCGACTATTTCAAGCGCGAGGCCATTGACTGGGCTTGGGAACTCATCGTCGGCGTGTGGAAGTTTCCGCCGCAGCGTCTTTACGCCACCGTTTACAATCCTGACAAGTCCAAGAACGACCCCAGCGACTTCGACCAGGAAGCATGGAATTTCTGGGCGGAGAAATTTCGCAGCGTCGGCCTTGATCCCGCCGTCCACATTGTCAACGGCAACAAGAAGGACAATTTTTGGATGATGGGCGAGACCGGCCCGTGCGGCCCCTGCTCCGAACTGCATGTGGACCTTACGCCCGCCGGCGACACCAAGGGCAGTCTGGTCAACAAGGGCGACGCCCGCTGCATTGAGATTTGGAACCTCGTTTTCATCCAGTTCAACGCCAATCCCGACGGCACGTTTTCGCCGCTGCCCGCCAAGCACGTGGACACCGGCATGGGTTTCGAGCGCGTGACTTCAATCATTCAAGGCACGAAGAACTTTTCCGATTTCGCCAACGCCAAAATCTCGAACTACGAGACCGACATCTTCCGCCCGATTTTCGACGAACTGGAAAAATTGAGCGGCAAGAAATACGGCTCGACGTTGCCGAAATCCGGCGGCGCGGGCGACACCGAGCAGGAGAAAATTGACGTGGCTTTCCGCGTCATCGCCGACCATATCCGCACGTTGAGTTTTGCGATTGCCGACGGCATCCAGCCCGGCAACACCGACCGCAACTACGTTTTGCGCCGCATCCTGCGCCGCGCGGTGCGATACGGCCGCACGCTCGGCTTCCACGAACCGTTCTTCTACAAACTCGTGGACGTGCTGGCCGACACGATGGGCGACGTCTTCCCCGAAATCCGCACCAAGAAGAAGATTGTGCAGGAAACCATTCAGCGCGAGGAAGAGGCGTTTAACAAGACGTTGGACAAGGGAATTGAAATTTTTGACCGAATGGAATTTGAAGCGCTCGCTGCGCTCAAACCGGAGGATTTCAATTTAACCGAATACGACTCTGTCAGGATTTTTGTTCCGAACACAAAACTGCTTCACGAAACTAAACTGGTTCGCACTGAACCTTTAGAACCAGGATACAAAGCCAGAATCCTAAATTTAATTATTGGAATGCTTGGAAAGCAAACTCGCGAAAATGTTTTCAAGAAAACTCCGTCAATAAGTGGCGCGAACGCTTTTGAACTTTACGACACCTACGGTTTTCCGCTCGACCTCACCGAGTTGATGGCGCGCGAACGCGGTTTGACCGTGGACAAGGACGGTTTTGAAAAGTTGATGGAAGAGCAGCGCGCCCGCGCCCGCGCCGCGCAAAAGAAGGAAGTCATTTCCCTCTCGCAAATCGAGACCACCACGCCCACCAAGTTCGTCGGCTACGAGGACCTGGCGGTTCAGGCCAAGGTTTTAGAGGTCGTGTCGTTGAAAGCCAAAGCTGGAGTTCAAGCTTCAGCTTGTTCCCCGAACAGCCTAAAGGCTGAACTCCAACTGGCCGTCATCCTCGACACCAGCGCGTGCTACGCCGAGATGGGCGGCCAGGTCGGCGACACCGGCGAATTGACCGGCAGCGGAAATTTGTGGCGCGTGGTCAACACACAGAAATCTGGCAACACTTTCCTGCACTTTGTCGAGGGCGGCGATGCCCCGGCGATTGGCGCGAACGTCACGTTGACCGTGGACAAATCCCGCCGCGATGCGATTCAGCGGCATCACACGGTCACTCATCTTTTGCATTGGGCGTTGCATGAAGTCGCCAGCAAGGAGGCTTCGCAGAAAGGTTCCTTCGTCGGGCCGGACAAGCTGACCTTCGACTTCAACAGCGCGCCGCTCACGCCCGCGCAGATCGCCGACATCGAGAAGCTCGTCAACGAGCGCATCCTCGAAAATGCCGGCGTCTCGTGGACGGAAGTCGCGCATGCCGACGTGAAGTCGCGCAAGGACGTGATGCAATTCTTCGGCGACAAATACGGCGACACGGTGCGCGTCGTCCAGATCGGCGGCGGGGCAGGGAAGCTGGACGGCTACTCGATGGAACTTTGCGGCGGCACGCACACGCGCGCGACCGGCGAAATCGGTTTGTTCCGCATCACCAGCGAAGCGGCGGTGGCGGCTGGCGTGCGGCGCATCGAGGCGGTCGCGGGACTTTCGGCTTACGATTTGGCAAACGAGCAGTTGCAGCTCATCCGCAGCCTCGCTGGCAAAATCAATTCGCCCGTCGGCGAACTGGAGAAGAAAGTCGAAGCCCTGCTCGCGCACCAGAAAGAGCTTGAGAAGTCACTCAAGTCCGCCCAGCAGCGCGAGGCTTCCAACGCCGCGAGCGAATTGCTGGAGCGCGTTCACACCGTGAACGGCACGCCGGCCATCATCCACAATGTCGGTGGCGTGGACGGCGAATTTTTGCAGGCGGTCGTGGACGCGCTGAAGTCGCAATTCAAGGGCGTGGTCGTGCTCGGCGGCGCGGCGAACGGCGCGGTGACGTTGATCGCGTCGGTGTCGGCCGACTTCACCGCGAAGGTGCAGGCCGGAAAAATTATTCAAGCCATTGCGCCCATCGTCGGCGGCAAGGGCGGCGGCAAGCCGGACCACGCGCGCGGCGGCGGCAAGGATGCGGCCAAGCTGGACGAGGCGCTGGCAAAGGCGAAGAGTTTGCTGTGAGCCGGTGGCCGCCGCGAATTTTCCTTCAATCAAATCATGGGAACCGCCATAACAATTCGTCGCAAGCGCACCAAGCCGCTGCCGCCGGTGGAAATCCGCGAGATGGAATTGCGCGACGTGCCGCAGGTGTTTGAGCTGGGCGAGAAACTCTTTACCGCCGAGGAATGGCCGACGCTCTACCGTTCGTGGGACGACCATGAGCTGGCGCAGTTGTTCAGCAGCGACGCGGAGACGTGCCTGGTGGCGGAGGCGGACGGAAAAATCATCGGCTTCGCGCTGGGGCGCGTGACGGAAAAGCCGCGCAGCGCGTGGCGCTACGGCCTCCTGATGTGGCTCGGCGTGGAGCGGCGCTTCAAGCGCGCCGGCATCGCGACGCGGCTGGTGCGGCAATTGACGGGGCTGTTCATTGACCGCGACGCGCGCATCATGCTCGTGGACACGGCGGCCAAGAACCACGCGGCGGTGGCCTTCTTCCGGCGCAACGGCTTCGGCCAGGAAATCCGGCACGTCTATCTTTCGCAGAATCTGGAGAACGACCCCCGCTACATCGAGCGCAACGACGACAGCGAGGATGACACGGACGATTGAACGGTCTGCGCGGTGGCGGCACCGAAGTCTTCGGGAATTGTAACCGGCCTTCCACTGGTGACGTCCAATCGGGTAAGTATGAAAACACTCGTCTATCTGGCGCTCGCCGCCTTGCTCCTGTCATCGGTTGCCTCCGCAAACGCGGCGGGCTTTGGCAAACATCATCACGGCAACAAGGCCGCCAGCCACGTCGCCGGCAAACATCACAAGGGACATTGGGCCGGGCATCATCACCACCGGCACGCCTGAAAATCGCGCGCCAATAAAAATCCCCGCGTCCGGCGACACGGGGATTTTTGTTTAACTGGGTCCGATGTGCCGCAGCGCCACCAGCGGATCAATCCGCGCGACCAGGAAGTGCGCCCAGTGGTTTTTCCAGCGCTGCCACAACGTCTGCGACGCGCGGAAGGCTTTCAGTTCGAGGCGGCGCGAATTTTTCAAGACGGCGGCAAAGATTTCCGCCGCCCCAGCCACGGTCGCATGGTCGTTGAACTGCAGCATGAGTTCGTAGTTCATCTTGAAGCTGCGGACATCGAGGTTGGAGGAGCCGGCAAAAACTTTTTTATCCACGAGGTAGAGTTTGGCGTGGAGAATCTGCGGCTGGTATTCATAAATCTCCACCCCGGCGCGCAGCAGGCGGGGATAATAAATCAGCCCCGCGGCGCGCGCCAGCGGCACATCGCAATGGGCGGGCAGGATCAGCCGCACCCGCCCGCCGCGCCGGACGATTTGCCGCAGGAGCCGGCGGAGCCGCCGGACGGGCAGAAAATAGGGGACGATCAAATCTACCGAGCGGGCGTGCGCCAGTTCTTGTTGCAAGGCGCGTTGAAAACTGGAGGTGCCGCGGCCGGGCTGGATGACGAAAATTTGCGGGTCGTTGGTCCGGCGGCGGAAACGGCGAAAGGCGCGCAGCCGGCGGAAGCGGCCGTGGGCGAAGCCGGCGTTGGAAAAAATCTGGTCAAATTCTTTCGCCAGCCGGACGGCGAGTTCGGCCTCTTCAATCCGCACCATCAAATCAAGCCAGCCCTGCGTGACGCCGTCGCCGCTGTGGCAATCGCAGATGTTGGCACCGCCGATGAAGACGGTTTGACGGTCGCAGATGAGGAGCTTGCGGTGGTCGCGCACGCCGAAACGCGAGAAACGGAGGGGATTGAAGAAACGGACTTCGCCGCCGGCCTGGATCAGCGGTTCAAAAAAACTGTTGGGCAGCAGGAACGAGCCATAGGCATCGGCGAGCACGCGGACTTGGACGCCATGGCTGGCGGCCCGGGTCAGGGCGTCGAGAAACTGCCGGCCGATTTTGTCGTCCGCGAAAATGTAAATTTCCAGTTCGACGCTGGCGTGTGCCTGGGCGATGGCGGCGAGCATGGCGGGGAAGAATTTCCCGCCGCCACAGAGCCATTCTGTATTGTTTGCGTTCGCCGTCACGGTTTCAGGTTAGCACCTGTCCGCGACGGCGCAATTCCCTCCGGCGTTTTACAGCCGCGAGATGAGCAGTTCGCGCTGGAAGATCAGCTCCTTCGGCAACTGGCTGTAGAGCTTGATGAACAGCTCGTCCTGCATCACGAGCTCGTGGTGCCACTCGGAGGTGTCAATCTTCTGCACCTCGGCAAACTTCTCGGGGGTCATTTCCTTGTCCAGGCCGCGCATATCAATGTCCTGATATTCCGGCACCCAGCCGATGGAGGTCTCGATGGCGTGCGCGCCCATCTGACTGCGCTGCACAATCCATTTCAGCACGCGCATGTTGTCGCTGTAGCCCGGCCAGAGGAATTTTCCGGCAGCGTTTTTGCGGAACCAGTTCACGTGAAACACGCGCGGCAGATGCTTCACGAGCCGGCGCATCTCCAGCCAGTGCGCAAAATAATCGCCCATGTTGTAGCCGCAGAACGGCAGCATGGCCATCGGGTCGCGGCGCACCTGGCCGAGCGTGCCGGCGGCGGCGGCGGTCATCTCCGAGCCGACGGTCGCGCCGAGATAAACGCCGTGAACCCAGTTGAACGCCTGAAAAATCAGTGGCATCGTCGTGGCGCGGCGGCCGCCGAAAACAATCGCGCTGATTTTGACGCCGGCGGGATTTTCCCAGTCGGGATCAATGATGGGACAGTTTTTCGCGGGCGCGGTGAACCGGCTGTTTGGATGGCTGGTGACGTGGTGCTTGCCGTCGGCATCTTTTTTATCCGGCGTCCAGTCCTGGCCTTTCCAGTCAATTAGATGCGCGGGCGGCGTCTTGGTCATGCCTTCCCACCACACGTCGCCCTCGTCGGTGAGCGCGACGTTGGTGAAAATCGTGTCGCGCTTGATGGAGTCCATCGCCATCGGATTGCTGCTGTAAGACGTGCCGGGCGCGACGCCGAAGAAGCCGGCCTCCGGATTGATGGCGTGCAGATGACCGTCCGGGCCGGGCTTGATCCACGCGATGTCGTCGCCGATGCAGGTGACTTCCCAGCCTTCTTGTTTCAAGTGCGGTGGCGGGATGATCATGGCGAAATTCGTCTTGCCGCAAGCGCTTGGAAACGCGGCGGAGACGTAGGTCTTTTTGCCCGACGGATCTTTCACTCCGAGGATCAGCATGTGTTCCGCCATCCAGCCCTCGTCGCGGGCCATGGCCGAGGCGATGCGGAGCGCGAAACATTTTTTGCCGAGCAGCGCATTGCCGCCGTAACCGGAGCCGAAGCTCATGATGAGCCGGTCTTCGGGGAAATGGGTGATGTAGGTGTGTTCGGGATTGCACGGCCACGGCACGTCTTTCACGCCCTTCGCCAAGGGACTGCCGACGGAGTGCAGGCATTTCACAAACGTGCCGGTCGCGTCAATCTGCGGATAAACGCCCGCGCCCATGCGCGTCATAATTTTCATGTTCGCGACGACGTAGGGGCTGTCGGAAATCTCAATGCCGTATTGCGCGATGGGCGAACCGATCGGCCCCATGCTGAACGGGATGACGTAAAGCGTGCGGCCTTTCATGCAGCCGGCGAACAGGCCGTTGAGTTTGGCCTTCATTGTGGCCGGTGCTTCCCAGTTGTTGGTCGGGCCGGCATCCTTCGGCGATTTCGAGCAGATAAACGTGCGCTGCTCCACGCGCGCCACGTCGCGCGGGTCGCTGCGGACGAGCAAAGAGTTGGGCCGCAATTTTTCGTTGAGCCAGAGGCCGGCGCCGGACGCCACAATCCGGTCGCGCATCAGTTTGTCCTCGGCTGCGGAGCCGTCGCACCAATGGACGCTGTCCGGCTGGCAAAGGGCGGTGATCTCGCCGACCCAGTTCAAAATGGTTTCGTTTTTGGTAAGCGGTTGCTTGGCGGTATTGCTCATATAATTCGTGCTGCCCGTTTCAAATTTCAGACAACCCATTGTGGTTCGTCGAAATTTAATTCCGGCAATGCTGGCAACGTGCCAGAAGCCGGTGGATATGGCCAACCGGATTTTGGTGCAAACTTGCTTAATTTTGCCGGCCACCGCGCTGGGCCGCCGGCCATCTTTGCCGTCGCGGCGGGTTTTGGCCTGTGCTAAAATCCCGGTGACATGACCGTGCCACCAGCCGCCAAAAACAAACGCGAGCCCGATGCCGCCCAATGCCTCGCGCGCTCCGTCGTGGACACGCTGGCCGAGGAGCCGGGGCTGGAGGCGGTGACGATTGACACCGCGCAGCAAAAAATCTCCGTCGCCACCCTCGGTCGCGCCGACGTGGAAAAGCTCACGGCCAAAATCTCCGCCAAAATTTCATCCGTCCAAAATTCCGCCGCCGGCAAAACCTGCTCGCTGCTCGACGGCAAAAGCGATTGCACCACCTGTAGCCAGCCGCTTTCCGAAGCCGAGCAAAAGAAAATCACCATCCGCCGCGACGCCGCCGTCACGACCATCGCCCGCGTCACCTGTCCGACCGCGCCGAAATTCTGGCGCTGGCGCGACATCCCGTTCCCCAAGATCGCGCCGCGCGAACTGGAGATTCCCGATGACGACCACCACATTGACGAGTGGAAAGGCCAGCTCATGCTCGCCATCGCCTGCGGCGTGTTCGGTCTGCTGGCGGCGTTTGTTGTGCCGGTGGAATTTAAAGTGTTCGCGTATGCCGCCGCATATCTGGCTGGTGCCTTTTTCGCCGCCGAAGAAGTTTTGGAGCGCCTGCACAAACGTGTGCTGGACGTGCATTTCCTGATGCTCGCCGTCGCGTTCGGCGCGGCCACCATCGGCGCGTGGGCGGAAGGTGCGACGCTGCTGTTTCTCTTTTCGTTCTCCGGTGCGCTCGAACATTACGCCTTTGGCCGCACGCAGAAGGAAATTCGCTCGCTCTTCCGCGATGCGCCGAAAACCGCCACCGTCATTGACGCGAACGGAAATGAGGCCGAGGTGGCCGTCGAAAAAATCTCCAAGGGCGCGCGGCTGCTCATCAAGCCCGGCGCGCAGTTTCCCGTGGACGCGGAAATTGCCAAGGGCAACACCGCCGCCGACGAATCCAACCTCACCGGCGAGGCCGCGCCGGTGGAAAAAATCATCGGCGACACCGCGCTGGCCGGCACGCTGAATTTGTGGGGCGCGGTCGAAGTCATCGTCCTGCGGCCGGCGGCGGAAAGCGCGCTGCAAAAAATCATCACGCTCATCCGCGAGGCGCAGCACCAGAAGGCGCCCGCGCAGATGTTTGCCGACAAGTTCAGCACCTATTACACCTACGGCGTGCTCGGCCTGTCGCTCGCGATGTATTTCGTGTGGCGCTACGTTTTTCATCTCGAAGCCTTCACTTCTACCGTCGAATCGCACAGCGCCTTTTACCGCACGATGACACTGCTGGTCGTGTCGTCGCCGTGCGCGCTGGTGCTGTCCATTCCGTCGGCGGTGCTGGCGGCGATCGCGTGGGCGGCGCGGCATGGCATTTTATTTCGCGGCGGCGCGGCGGTGGAAAAACTGGCCGAGGTCAACGTCGTCGCGCTGGACAAAACCGGCACGCTCACGACGGGCGAATTGCGCGTGGAACAGGTGGAAAGTTTTCCGCCCGGCCGCGAAAACGAAATCGCGCAGCTCGCCTACTCGCTGGAAAAATTGTCCACGCATCCGCTCGCCCGCGCCATCACGCGCCACGGCAAACAGCAAAATCTGGCGACGCACGAATTCTCGCAGTTTGAATCCGTCACCGGTCAGGGCTTGAAGGCGAAGCGCGACGGCAAGGAAGTTTTTCTCGGCAAACGCGAATGGGTTTTGGAATGCCGGCTTGCTGCTGGAGTCCAAGTTTCAGCTTGTTCGGCGGACCGGCTGCAGCCTGAACTCCAACCCGGCACGTCCGAAGTCTGGATTGCCGCTGACGGTTTGATGGGTCGCGTCATCTTGCGCGACGACATCCGTCCGCAGGCCGCCCAAGTCATTGATGACTTGCGGCACGAAGGTTTGAAATCAATCGTGCTGACCGGCGACCGCCAGGCCGCCGCCGATTTTCTGCGCATGGAATTGAAGCTCGATGACGTGCGCGCCGAGCTGAAGCCGGAGCAGAAGGTCGCGGCGATTCAGGAATTCACCGCCGCCGGCAAAAAAGTCGCGATGATCGGCGACGGCGTGAACGACGCGCCGAGTCTGGCCGTGGCCTACATCGGCGTGGCGATGGGCGCGCGCGGGGCGGACGCCGCGCTGGAGCAGGCCGACGTGGTGCTGATGAACGACCGGCTGGAAAACTTTCTCGCCGCCTTCCGCTTGAGCCGCCGCGCGCGGGGCATCATCCGGCAGAATCTGTTCATCTCGCTCGGCACGGTGGTGGTGCTGGTGACGTTTGCGCTGCTCGGCAAAATTCCGTTGACCATTGGCGTGGTCGGCCATGAAGGCAGCACGGTGGTGGTGGTGATGAACAGCCTGCGCCTGCTCTTCGGCGGCGGGAAAAAGCTTTAGCCACAGATTTGCACAGATGAAACACAGATGGGGCGGTCAACCAAAATGGAAGCCATGAAACCCGCACCGATTTTCCTGTTGATAAACGGCGAGGCCGATGGCCCGCATGAAGCAACAGAGATTTTGGATCGTCTCTCTGGCGACGCTTTGGACAAAGATGAAAATCCGATTGAGAAGTTATCCGAGGGCACTTTGTCGTGCATGGAGGGAATGTCCGGCTGGCGTTTTTTGCCGGAAACTTTGATATGGGCTTACGCAAAACTTCTGTCACCGCTTCCGCAAACTTCAGATTGGATCCAGCAGATGGACGAATGCACTCTTAACCTGCGCGATGGCAGCAAGGTTATCCGTGAAACACTCAAACGCACCGCCAATCTTGATGATTGGCACGCGCCTGATTTTATTTGGAAGGCATTTGATGCAAATGTGTCCCTGTTGAAGCGGCACCGGGATTATGAAAAGCGTGAACAACATTGGAATATGCGAGCTATCGAATTTTACCCAATATTTGAGCTGCGTTTTTTCGACCGACAAACTCCCACACGCGACTGGAACTCGGAATGGCAGAAAGGTGGTGGGCAAATTTACGATGGCAAAATGATCGCGCCCAAAGATGATCCGGTATGGCTTGCGCTCAGTGATTTTGGCCACCCATTTGAACCATTTGATTTTGACTATTCAGTGTGGGTCAGAACCATGTCACGCAAGGAAGCAGCCGAACACGGTGATCCGATGACAATAAAGTTTCCACCAATTAAACCATTCGGCATTGTCGGGCTGTGATGGAAGAATCTGGAATCTGTGTTTCATCTGTGAAAATCTATGGCTAAAAATGTCTGCGTTAATTAAAATCAATCTCGTCATCGCTTACGATGGCACGGCCTATCAGGGCTGGCAATGGCAGCGCATCGGCCTGGGCGTGCAGCAGCGGGTGGAGGAGGCGCTGGCGAAATTGTTCCCCAGCGCGCCGCGCCTGCACAGTTCCAGCCGCACGGACACCGGCGTCCACGCGCTCGGCATGGTCGCGCATTTTGAAGTGCCGGCCACCGAGATGCGGCGGCTGACCACCGCGCGCCTGCCCATCGCCATCAATTCGCTGTTGCCGCACGACATCCGCGTGCAGTCGGCGGTGCGCAAGCCGGCCAAGTTCCACGCGCGCTTCGACGCCACCGGCAAGCAGTATCGTTACTTCGTCTGGAATCACGTCGGCATGAACCCGCTGCTGCGCCACACCACGTGGCACGTTCCGCGCAAGCTGGATTTTCCGGCGATGCGCGCGGCGGCAAAATTATTTCTCGGCGAGCAGGACTTCCAGTCGTTCGCGTCCAATCCCGGTTACAAGCGCACGACCACCGTGCGCCACCTGACGCGCTGCGAGTTCAAGAAGTCCGGCGCGCAACTCACCTTCATCATCGAGGGCGATGGTTTTCTCTACAAGATGTGTCGCGGCATCGTCGGGACGATTGTGCAGGTGGGCATGGGCAAGTTCACGCCGGACGAAGTCGCCGTGATGCTCGCCAAGGCCGACCGCCGCGTGGCCGGCATGAGCGCCCCCGCGCATGGCCTGGTGCTGTGGAAAGTTCATTATGCAGCAGGCGGGCGCAAAGCCGCCAAGGCGCGAAATCAGGTGGAGGCTGAAGAGTGAAGTGTTTTACTTCTTAATTCTTCATTCGTTTATGAACATCGTCCTGCTTGAACCGGAGATTCCGCCGAACACGGGCAACGTGGCGCGGCTCTGCGCCGCCACGAAATCCGTGCTGCACCTGATTGAGCCGTTCGGCTTCAAGCTGGACGACGCGCAATTAAAGCGTGCAGGAATGGATTATTGGCAGCAGGTCGAATGGCATCGCTGGAAAAACTGGATGACGTTCGCGGAGAAGCTGCCGCCGAATGCGCGGCTGTGGTTCATCGAATCCAACGGCGCGAAGAATTATAGCGAGGTGAAATTTTCGGCGGACGATTATCTGGTGTTCGGCCGCGAGACGGCGGGCTTGCCGAAACAGCTTTTGGAACAGCACCGCGAGCGCTGGCTGCGGATTCCGATGTTCAACGCGGAATCGCGTTCGCTGAATTTGTCGAACTGCGTGGCGCTGGTTTTGTTTGAAGCGTTGCGGCAGCAGGGTTTTGCCGGGGAAATTTTATGAACGCAGGATTTAGTTCACGCCGAAGATGCGCACCAGCAAACCCAGCGTGCCATAGGTCACAAACCCGAGCGCCATCCGCACCGGCGGAAATTGCAGCAGCACGATGATGATGATGAAACCGAAGCGCGCAAAGTTGGCGTAGGTTTCGTGGCTCATGCCGGTCGCGACCCGCATGACGTGCGAGCCGTCCAGCGGCGGAACCGGAATCAGGTTGAAAAAGCAAAGAACGAGGCTCAAGCCCGCCGCCTGCAAACAGAAGTCAATCATCTGGCCGGACTGGAAAACCATGCCGACCCGCGCGAGCGCCACAAGGCCGATGGCGAGCAGCAGGTTCATCGCCGGGCCGGCCATCGTCACGAGGATGTCGTCGCGTTTGGGATGATTGAGATTGTAGGGATTGACCGGCACGGGCTTCGCCCAACCGATGAGAAAGCGTCCGGCGCCCGGCATGAAAATCATCAGCAGCGGCAACAGCACCGTGCCAATGGGGTCAATGTGCACGACGGGATTCAGCGAGACGCGGCCCTGCAGCCGCGCGGTGTCGTCGCCGCATTTCCACGCGGTCCAGGCGTGGCCGTATTCGTGGAAGGTCAGCAGCGCCACCAGCATCAGATACTGGATGAGGCCGTCGGCGATTGCATTTTGATCCATCGCCGGCAGGATAATTATTTTTAGCGCGTGAGTCGAGACTGTGAATTTCCTTTGCGCGCCATGGTGGAAAAGAATTAAGCTGGCGGCCGTTCAACCAATTATTTTATGCCATTACTTGAAGGAAAAACCGGGATCGTCTTCGGCGTCGCCAACAAACGCTCCATCGCGTGGGCCATCGCCCAGGCGTGGGCGCGCGAGGGCGCCAAGCTCGCGTTCACCTACCAGGGCGAACGCCTCAAGGACAACGTCGAGGAGCTTGCCGGCACGTTCGGCGCGGACACGCTGATCCTGCCCTGCGACGTGACCAAGGACGAGGACATCGCCCGCGTCTTCAGCGAGGTCGGCGCGAAGTTTGGAAAATTAAATTTGCTCCTGCACTCGGTGGCCTACGCGCCGAAGGACGCGCTCGAAGGCGAATTCGTGAACACCAGCCGCGAGGCGTTCCGCGTGGCGCACGACGTGAGCGCGTATTCGCTCGTCGCGCTCGCGCGCGGCGCGGCGGCGCTGATGCCCGACGGCGGCAGCATCGTGGCGATGAGCTATTACGGCGCGGAAAAAGTCGTGCCGCATTACAACGTCATGGGCGTCGCCAAGGCCGCGCTCGAGGCCAGCACGCGCTATCTCGCCTACGATTTGGGGCCGAAGAAAATCCGCGTGAACTGCATCAGCGCCGGCCCGGTGCAGACGCTCGCGGCGCGCGGCATCGCCGGATTTAGCGACATGATGAAACATTACGAACTGCACGCGCCCCTCAAGCGCAGTTGCACGACCGAGGAGCTTGGCCAGACCGGCGCGTTTCTCGCGAGCGACGGCGCGGCGGCCATCACCGGCCAGGTCATCTACGTGGACGGCGGCTATCAGATCATGGGGATGTGAGCCGGCTCAGTCCGGCCGCTTCATCTCAAACCGGTCGCTGGTCTTGCAATACCAGTGCGGCGACGCCATGCGGCCGATGGTCAATAGTTTTTCCGTGCGCACACGTTTGGTTTGCTCGTCAAACAGTTCATCGCGCAGGTGAAGGCGCTTGATGAGGCCGATCACCACGCGGTTGCCGCCGATTTGCAACGTGCCCCACTCAACGCATTCCAAACTCGCCGGCGCTTCGGCGATGCGCGGCGGTTTCACCACCGATGACGGCGCTGCGTGCAGTCCGGCGCGCGTGAGTTCACTTTCACCAAACGGCAGCGACGCGGCGCATTGGTTCATGGCTTCGGCGATGGCTTCGTCCACCAGATTCACGACAAACTCGTGCGTGGCGCGGATGTTGCGCGCAGTGTCTTTCGGCGTGCCGTTGTCGCGGTTGCCGGGCGCGAAGGCGCAGATGGGCGGATTCGCGCCCATGAGATTGAAGAAGCTGAACGGCGCGGCGTTCACCTTGCCGTCGGCGCTGATGGTCGTGACGAGCGCGATCGGGCGCGGCGTGACGAGGCTGGCGAGAATGGTGTAGGCGCGGTCGGCATAATCGGTTTCGAGGTTGAGTTCCATAAATTCAATTCAGGTTGAATGTTTCAGGCGCGCAACATACGCGCCATCCACATTGTCCGCAAACGGCAATAATTGCCGTTCGGTTTCCAGTCTGAAACCGGCGTTGGCGGCAAGGAATTCTTTCACCAGTTCGGAATTTTCTTCCGGTTCCAGACTGCAAGTGCTGTAAACCAAAATGCCGCCGGGCTTCAAAACCAGCGCGGCCTGCTGGAGCAAAGCGAACTGCGTCGCCCGCAGGCGCGCGATTTCTGCCGGCTGAATGAGCCAGCGCAAATCCACGCGGCGGCGCATGACGCCGGTGTTGGAACACGGCGCGTCCACCAGGACGCGGTTGAAGGTTGAAGGTTCAAAGTTGAAAGTTGCGGTGGGTTCAGCGCACGTCACGCCGAGGCGCGTGCAGTTTTCGCGGATCAATTTCAAGCGGTCGGCGAAGCTGTCGTGCGCGACGATCTTGCCTTCGTTGTTCATCTGCTGCGCGATGAAGGTCGTCTTGCCGCCGGGCGCGGCGCATAAATCGAGAATCGTTTCGCCGGGCTGCGCGCCGAGTTCGCGCACGGCCAGCAGCGTGCTGGGGTCTTGAATATAAAACCAGCCAGCGCGGAAACTGCCGAGTGAGTTCAGCGGTGGATGCGACTTCAGTTCGAAGGCCAGGTTCTCGCCCGTCCAGTCGCGGGTGCAGAAATCGTATTCCACATTTTCCTCGCGCCAGCGTTCGACGAGTTTGGCGGCGTCGGTTTTCAGCGTGTTGACGCGCGCAAATGTTTTCGGCGGCGTGTTGTTCCATTCAAGCAGTGCGCGGGTTTTCTCGTCGCCGAAATTTTTCCGCCAGCGTTCCACGAGCCATTCGGGATGCGACCAGCCGAGCGCGGGCTGGGAGATTTTCATGTCGGCCAGGATTTTTTTCACCTCGTCGAACTCGCGCAGGTAGGCGCGCAGGATGGCGTTGATGAAGCCGGACTGCGAGACGTAGCCGGAACGCTTGGCCTGCTCGACGGTCTCGTGGACAGCGGCGTGCGGCGGGATGCGGTCGAGCCAGAAGATCTGGTAGAGGCCGAGGCGCAAAAGATTTATCAGCGCGGGGCGCGGCTCACGGCCGGGCGTGGTCTTGCGCGCGATGAGCCGGTCGAGCGTGGCCTGCCAGCGCACCACGCCACAGACGAGCTCGTGGCACAGGCCGCGATCCGCCGGCGAAAGGCGCGCGGTGGCCAGGGCGGTTTCGAGAAGATTCTCGGTAAATTCTCCGTTGTTCAGGCGCTGCGATAAAATTCGCGCCGCAATTTGTCTTGGATTTTGTTCGTTCACCACGTTTAATGGAGTCATAGTGAATCCGTGACGACAGAAATACGATTTAATTTTATGAAAGAAGAATTCGAGAAACTAGCCGCCGCAGGAAAAATCGAAGGCAAGCACGTTCCCGCGCTCGCGCAACTGGCCGAGGCCGGTTGCTGCACACACCGGAGCTGGGGCTTCGGCCGCATCAAGACGGTGGACACCGTGTTCGCGCGGTTCACGATTGATTTTCCCGGCAAGGCCGGCCATCCGATGGATCTGGGCTTCGCCGCCGAATCGCTCAAGCCGGTGCCGAAGGACCACATTCTCGCGCGCAAGGCGACGGATCTCGACGCCGTCCGCCATCTCGCCGCGCATCATTTGGATTTGATCAAAATTGTCTTGAACAGCTTCGGCGGCAAGGCAACGACCGAACAGATTCAACAAGTTCTTTCCGATGTCATCACCGACGACTGGAAGAAATGGTGGGAGACCGCCAAGCGCGAAATGAAGAAGGACGGCCACTTTATCGTGCCCACCAAGAAGACCGAGCCGGTCGTCTATCAGGCGCAGGAAATCTCGTTGCAGGACCGGCTGCTCGCCGACTTCCGCAAGGCGAAAGGCCTCAAGGCGCGCGTCGTCGTGGTCTATGAAATTATCAAGGCCGTTTCCGATTTGAAGGACAAGACGGCGACGGCGAGCGAAGTCATCGCGTCGCTGAATCCCGACATCGCGTCGCATCAGCGCAACCAGCCGGCGGTGGCGCTCGAAGCCATTTTTGCGCGCGACGAACTGCGCGAGGCCGCTGGCCTGCCGGGCACCGATGAAATTTCCGTCGCGCAGATCTGGGCGCAGGATGGCATCCGGTTTGGCCCGCTGATCGAGGCCATTCCCTCCGCGAAACATAATTGCGCGCTGGAATCTTACAAGGCCGCCTATCCCGACCGCTGGGTGGACGTGTTCCGCGGCGCGCTGAATTTTGTCTCCGCCAAGCTCGTCAAGGAAATCGCCAGCGTGCTCGTCCATGAAGGCAAGCTCACCCTGCTCAAGGAGACGCTCGCCAAGCTCATCAACCAGCACACCGCCAGCACCGAGCTGCTGCTCTGGTTCGGCCGCGAGCGCACGGAAGATTTCGTGGACATCCTCGGCCCGGAAGTGTTCCGCGCCATGCTGACCTCGATGGAGCGCGACCAGTTTCAGGAACGCCGTTCCAACCGCCTGCGCGATTTCATCCTCGAAGACCAGGCGCTCATCGTCGAACTCACTTCCACCGCCGACATCGAGGTGGTGAAGGATTTGACCCGCGCGCTGAAGCTCTCGCCGGTGTTTGACGACATGGACAAGCGTTCGCTGCTCGCCCGGCTCGTCAAGGCGCATCCCGCCGTGCAGTCGCTCGTCAGCGGCGAACAGGCCAAGCAGGAAGCCGGCCTGCTCGTCTCTTGGACCAGCCTCGAACGCCGCCGCCTGGAATACCAGGAACTCGTCGAGAAGAAGATTCCCGCCAACTCCAAGGAGATCGCCATCGCCCGCAGCTACGGCGATTTGCGCGAGAACCACGAATACAAGGCCGCGAAGGAGATGCAGAAGATATTGATGCGCCAGAAGGAAGACCTCGAGGCCGCCCTCAACCGCGCGCGCGGCCAGGACTTTGCCAACGCCAAGACCGACGTCGTCGGGCCGGGCACCATCGTGGTGGCCACCGACCTCGCGAACAACCAGGCCGAGACCTTCACGATTCTCGGCGCGTGGGATTCCGATCCCGACGCGGGCGTCATCAGCTATCTCACGCCCGTGGCGATGGCGCTGCTCAACCGCAAGGTCGGCGATGAAGTGGAATTTGAACTGCACGGCAGCAAGCGCCGCCAGCGCATCGAAAAAATTGAAGCGTGGAAGACGGAAGCGGCCAGCCAGCCGGCGTAACGCGGACAAATAAATTAGGAAGGCAGGAAATCAGGAAAGTCTGATTCCTGCCTTCTGGCTTTCCTGATTTAATTTTGGCTCGAAACGCCCGCAGAATGGAAATAGCGTTCGGTGATAGTTGTTTTGACCATTCCAAGGAGAAATATGGTCGCCGGAAGTTATTCCCAACTGTCAATGGCATTGCGCAAGATCATGAATGCTGTTGACAAGTTCGGGAGAAGGTTTGGTTGCTAGAGTCGGCCCGGCATTTCTCAAAAAGAAAAACACACTGCGTTTTCGGCCAGTGAAATCCGGCGGCCAAAGACCATTACTATTACTTTGGCGGCAACTGGCACATTGTCGGCCCGGATCAGATTCGCGGCATTCGCAATTTTGCCGACGCGCCCGATGCGCCCGTGAAAACCCACGTCACAAACTGGCATTTTAGAAAGCTCGCGATTCCGTCAAGCATTACAGTTCAGCGATGACCACAACCAAACATACGGCAAGTTTACAGGGAAACTGCCAATGGATTTGAAGGGCGAAGCGATTGGTGAATAATATCCGGCAGCACCTCATGAAGCCAAAATTCATACCTGTCCTGTTCTGGCTGCTGTGGATGGCCGTCAACGCCCGCGCCGAGGCTGTCTGGCAGTGGTCCGTGCCATTGGATAGCAGTCGCGCGTTCCTCTGGATTCCGCCTGGCTGCGAGCAGGTCCGCGCCGTCGTGGTTGGCCAGAACAACATGATCGAGCAGGGGATTCTGGAACATGATTTCTTCCGCATGGAAATGGCAAAGCTCGGCATCGCAGAAATTTTCATCGCGCCGCCGTTTGAAACTTGGCAGACCGCAACGAAAAATGATGCGGCCAACGAAAAATTCGACGCGCTGCTCCAAACGCTCGCGGATGAATCGGGCTATGGCGAACTAAGATTTGCGCCGGTCATTCCCATCGGCCACTCGGCGATGGCAAGCTATCCGTGGAATTTCGCCGCGTGGAACCCGGCGCGCACGCTGGCGATTTTGTCCGTCCACGGCGACGCGCCGCAGACCACGATGACCGGCAATGGCCGGCCCAATCTGGATTGGGGCAATCGCAACATTGACGGCATCCCGGCGCTGATGGTGATGGCCGAATACGAGTGGATTGAGGGACGGCTCGCGCCCGCGTTCAAGTTTCTCGCGGCGCATCCCGCCACGCCCGTCGCGCTGCTGGCCGAGCCGGGGCGCGGGCATTTCGACTACTCGGACGATTTGGTGGATTTTCTCGCGCTGTTCATCCGCAAGGCGGCGGTGGCGCGTTTGCCGGAGAATGTTTCTGCCGGCCAGCCGCCGGTCTTGAAGCCGGTCAATCCGCACGACGGCTGGCTGGTGGAACGCTGGCACCTTGACCAGCCGCGGACGGTGAAGCCGGCACCGTTTGCAAAATATGCCGGCGACAAAACCGAGGCGTTCTGGGCGTTCGACAAGGAGACGGCGAGGACGATGCAAAATTACCGCGCCGGCCAGATTGGCAAATCGCCGCAACTGCTCGGCTTTGTGCAGGACGGAAAAATCGTCCCGCAGACCGCGACGCACCAGCAGGTGAACTTGAAGTTCGAGCCGGAGGCCGACGGTGTGACGTTTCCGCTGGTCGCAACTTTTCTGGATTCTGTGGACGGCGGCGCGCCGAACACCACGCGCTGGACCGGCCTGCCGCCCGGCAGCCCGCTTGGGCACGCGGCCGGCGGCGCGATCAAAATTACGCGCATCAGCGGGCCGGTTGAAAAAATCGGCAAAGACACTTTTCGCGTCCGGTTCGACCGGGTTTTTTCCACCACCGACCGGCGCAATGCCGACCTGTGGCTGCTGGCCGAGCAGCCCGGCGACGCGAAATATAAAAGCGCCGTGCAGCAGGCGCTGCTGAAGCTGCCGGCGTTCAACGACGGCACGGAACAGCACATTGTTTTCAAGGTGATTGCCAATCAGCAAGTCGGGACGAAAAGCCTGGCGTTGCACGCCGTCTCCGATTCCGGCCGGCCGGTTTATTTTTACGTTCGCGAAGGGCCGGCGGAAATGGCTGGCGACACCTTGCGCTTCACTGCGGTTCCGCCGCGCGCGAAATTCCCGGTGAAAATCGCCGTCGTCGCCTGGCAGCTTGGCCGGGCGGGCGAACCGAAACTTAAGACCGCCGAACCCGTCACGCAGGAATTTTTCTTAACCAAATAGCCCCGCATCCGTCTGCCCACCCATGAAACCAGTTGTTTGCAATTTGCTTTTCGCCGCGTTTTTGCCGGCGGCCACCGTCACCGGCGTTTTTGCGGCGGAAAATTCCGCGCCGCTTGACCGCATCACGTTCGGCGACGCAGCTTCGGAAGCCGGCCACGGGCTGGCTTCCACCAGCAGCGCGCTGACGACCAACCGCCTCGGCGAAATCGCGCGGATTCTGCTGCCGGCGGGCGAGCCGGCGTGGGACGGCGGACGGCTGGCGTTCACGCTGGCGGTTGACCCGGCGAAGCAAAATTACGCGACCGTCCGGCTCTGGGGTTCGGACGCGACGGTGGACGATTTGATTTTATTTTGCAACGGCAAACAGGTCGGCTACCGGCATCTTGGCGACATTGACCTCCTCGACATCGGCGGCGGTGAAGCGGCGTTCCCCGGCCGTTTTATCTACACCACCATGCCGCTGCCGCTGGCGCTGACGCTGGGCAAAACGAATGTGAACCTTGAAATTCGCAGCAGCGGCCCGACATGGGGTTACGGCGGCACGTTTGATAAATTTCAGAAGCCGATGACCGTGCCGACGCGCGGCATCTACAATTTTTACACGCACACGGACGGCTTTTTCTCCCCGTCCGCCGACGAAAAACAGGGCGTCGCGCCGCAGAATCCGCCGGTGCGCACGTCGCCCGGCGCGGAGGTGTTGGACAAGCTCAAGGCGCGCGTGAACGGCCAGGTCAACGGCCTGCTCAAATCCGCCCGGCCGCTCAACGAAATGCAGATGGAGTTTCTGGCGCGGGCGTATTTCGTGAAGTGGACGCCGGCCTTCCAGAATCCAAAAGTGGTCGCGCAGGTGGTGAAGGGCATGGACGCGCTCTTCGCCGCGTGGCGCGAAAATCCCGACCTGGCCCACAATGATCCGTCCACGCCGAACCCGGGCTGGTTTGAATTCGGCCCGGCGGGCCACGCGGTTTCGCTGCTCGGCGAAGCGGTGAAGCCGCTGCTGGACGCGGAGATTGACGACGGCGGCAAAAAAATCTCCCGCCGCGCCGCGTGGTCCGAACTGCTTGTGGCCGGGCGCGACTGGCACCGGAAGCACCGCCGGCTTTACACGAACCAGACGATGATCACGGACATGAGTATTTATTTGTCCAATCGTGGACTTGAAATCGTTGACCCGGCGAACGCCTTGTCGGAGGCCGAGGCGCGGCGCTATCTTTACGAGGCCGTCGCGCTCGAACCGTGGCGGGACAGCGACGGAAATCCAAGTTGGGGCGTCGGCACGAACTACTGGCAGCTTACTGCAAAACATCTGACCAAGGAACTGGGCTATGTCGGCTATTACGGTGAGGTGCTGGACTGGGTGACCTCGATTTACAACGCCACGCGGCCCGCGCCCGGCCAGCCCGGCGATGAAAAAATTAAATCGCAGCTGGAGAAAATCGCCAGTGCCCGCGCGGTGTTCCGTTATCCCGGCACGGACGATGAGGGTTTCCGCGCGATGCGGATCGAGGCCGTGGTCGGCTGGCGCGACGGCGGACATTATCCCGGCAACGTCGCTTACGGCGAGCGTTCGACGTGGGACGCCTCGGCGCTTTACGCCGCCGCCGCAACGCTGGACGCGGACGCGGTCGGCCACGCGCAGCAGATGTTTGACGACGGGCAGTTTTTTGTCTCACTGGAACGCCAGATGGCACAGTCCGGCAATCTGCGCGTGACCGCCGGCCTGCTGGACGTGCCGGAAAATTACGGGCTGCTCCGGTCGCAGCCGCCCAGCGCGGCACGCCTGCCGATGACGCCGGGCCAGCCGGACTTTGTTTTCAGCGACGAGGAGGACGGCGTGGTCGCGGTCAAGCACGGCGACGAGATTTTCTACGCGTCGCTCTACTGGCGCGCGCGCAACGCGGTGAATTTTCTGGCGCGCGTCCATTTCACCACGCCGACGGTGGATCGCATCGCCGTCGTGCGGGAAGACGTGCAGTTCATGCCCGAAGGAAAATTTTACACGCGCCCGGACTGGACGACGTTTGGTTTCGGCAACGGCGGCCCGCGCTATCCGGAGCCGCTGCATTCGGCGGAAGCGGGCGAAAAGCTGCCCATCGCCAAAATTCCGGCGGACGTGAAGTTCAAGCCCGGCGATGAGAGCATCTATGCCGGCAAGGGCGATTTTTACACGCTGCGCTACGGAAATTATCTGGTCGGTATGAACCTGACGACGGACAAAATCTTTGAGCTGAAGACGCCTGCCGATGCCGGCGAAGCGCAGGATCTGGTTTCCGGAAAAATGGTGCGGCTGGGTGCGCCGTTGAAAGTTACGCCGCGCTCGACGGTGGTTTTGTATCTTGGAAAATGAGCGCCGCCATCCAGCATGAGTTTGTCGCCATTGACGAAGGCCACGCGACGCTGCTGCACATTGACGAACGCGACCAGTCGAAAAACTGGATTGTGCCCATCGGCCAGCCGGCGGCGCGCGACATGCAGCTCATCGGCGGCAACAAGATTCTCGTCGGCCACCACCACGGCTACACCGAGTTTGACCTCAAGCTCGGACGCGTGGTGAAGGAGTTCGCCGCGCTCGCCGGCGTCACTGCCGTCCGCCGCCAGCCGGACGGCCACACCATCATTGCCGGCGTGGACATTCCCGGCGCGAAAGGCGTGGCGGTGCTGGAACTCGACGCCAGCGACCGGGAAATCCACCGCGCGATTTTTCCCGGCGATTACGTCCGGCTCATCCGGCAGACGGAGCAGGGGACATATCTCATGTCGTGCAACGACCGCATCCGCGAAGGCTCGCGCGACGGGAAATACCTGCGCGAGTTTCCGGTGGACGGATTTTATCACGCCTGGAAAGCGCTGCGGCTGTCGAATGGAAACCTCCTGGTCACGGCCGGCTACGGCGCGTTTGTGGTCGAGCTTGACCCGGATGGAAAAATCGTCCGCAAGTTTGGCGGCAAGGAATCCGTGCCGGAAAAGGTGCGGCCGTTTTTCTACGCGATGTTCCAACTGCTGCCGAATGGAAATGTTGTGCTGGCGAACTGGCAGGGGCATGGGCCGGGCTTCGGTCATTCCGGCGTGCAACTGCTGGAGTTCAACGGCGCGGGCGAAATCGTCTGGACGTGGAGCAAGCCGGATTTGATCTCGTCGCTGCAAGGGGTGCTGGTGCTGGACGGGCTGGACACCGCGTTGCTCCATGACGAGCGTGCCGGGGTGATGCGGCCGTCCAAGCCCTACTGACGGAACCAGGTTTACAGGGAAACTTACCAATGCGTTTTACTTTGGGCGGCCGTCTGGCACATTCGGCAAGTCCAAAGCAACCTATGAAATGCCTGTGCCGCCTCGTCATCGTGCTGGCCACCGTCTCGGGGACGATGGCAGACGCCTCGCCGTTGACCCTGCCGGTCGGCGGGCTGAAACCCGGCGCAGTCATCAAGTTTTCCGGCGAAACTGTGCTGCGCGAGCCGGACGGCCCGCGCGGCCAATACAAGCACGGCTTCTGGCTGGGCAACGACAGCGCCGCCGAGTGGCAGAAATTTTACGGCGTCCAGTTCGAGGTGAAACTGCCCGACGCGCGCGAGGTGGCATTGACGGCGACGATTCTCCGCGCGCAGCGAAACACGAATGTCACCGAAACGCCTGTCCACGGCACGGTGCGCATCACCGGCAAACCGTGCCGATGCGACGGCGTTGAGCGTGGAGGGATCCGTCATGCGCAACGCAAACGCGCACCGGCCGTTCACCGCCGGGCTATATCTCGGCCGCCATGTCAACGGCGACATTTACCGCGTCGTGCCGCCGGCGGAATGCATCGGCACGCACGTTGCGAACGGCGCGAAGGGACTGCACATCTACGGCTACAGCGGCCTCGACGACGGCGGCGTGATGTTCCGTATGGATGAGATGTTTAAGGACTCGCTGCGCGCTGGCAATCGCTGGGCTGCGGAAGTGATTCCGTTGATCACCGCGCCACGCGCACAGGAGGTCGCCATTTTGTTTCCGGCCGAGATGAGCCTTTACGAGCCGCTCGAAGTGGACGCGGAAGGCCGGCATCGCATGGATTTGCTCGGATGGTATCAACAGTTCACCGACCTCGGTTGGCATGTGGACATCGTGCATCCCGACCAGGTCGCAAGGGGTGCGCTGGCTGGCTACCAACATCTCGTTGTGCCGCATAATTCCCTGTATGATCTTGGCGACAACGTCGCGCTTGAATCCGCTGTCAAAAAATTCATCGTGGACGGCGGCACGATGTTTCACGGCCCCCACTGTGCGCTTGCAAAGCGAGCATTGGGTGTTCAGGAGGAAGCCACAGCCTTTGATTGTATTCAGTGGCAGGAACAAATCATCCCACATGGCTGGTCTACCACCGCATTCCTCAATGGAAGCCCGGTTGGCACTTATATTCAATCCGGGAAGACTGCCATTGCGCAGTCAGCCATTGGCCAAGGCAGGGTCTTTTCAATTGGTTTTGAATATGGCTACTCGTATTCGCGGCGCACCATGCCCATCGTCCCACCAAACTATGGCAAGCAAGAAATGCACCCCGTTGTGCTTCTTAAGGAAACCCCCGTGGCCGCGCTGGTTGGAATCTCCCCGCTTGTGCCACTGCCCCCAGTGAAAGGCGTCGAGTTTGCGAAATTCGAAAACAAATTTATTATCGTAAACCACCGTTCTAGCCCGCTGGATATCAGGCATATCAAATCAGTGAAGGAAATCCAACTCGTGGCTTCTGTGCCAGGCCATCTGGCGGCACATTCGGCAACTTACCTCGAAATTAAGTGAAACATGATCTGGCATCTCTACTGTCCGGTTCAGATTTTTCTGACACCGATTTCGGCTCGATAAAAGCGGCATTTTCTCGTTATTCTGTTTTTTCGATTTCAATTCTGCGACGACTCCCTGGAGGCGTTTCACCGCCAACCGGCGGTTTTTCACCTTATGAACGAAGGTCGCACCGTCTTCGCCCAACTTCTCGACTTCCTGCCCAAATACGAGTTCGACAAGTGTGTCGCCCGTTACCACGGCAACTGCCGCGTTCGCAAACTCCCCGCTTACGAACTGTTCCTCGTGCTGGCATTTGCCCAACTGACGTGGCGTGAAAGTTTGCGTGACATCGAAACCTGTCTGGCGTCTGGGCATTGGTGCTGACGCCATCCAGCGGCACCCGGTTGACCTGTTTGATGCCTGAGACCTGATGCTCGACGGTGATCTGGGTGTAATAGTGGTCATTGCGTTCCCACAGGCCACGAATTGGGCGCTTGCGCTTGGCGAGCACCTTAATGTATGCTCTGGCGCGAGGTTGCTTTGGATTAACAATTGTGAACGGGTTGCCCATGCTTTCCCTTTCAGTGAGTTGCATGACGTTACACTAGCGCAATTAGTAGCACAAAATCAATTGGGTGAGTCAGTCACCTCTTTAAATCGTTTATCATCAGTGTGCCGGTGTGGCGGAATTGGCAGACGCGCCAGACTCAAAATCTGGTATCCGTGAGGATGTGTGGGTTCGACCCCCTCCGCCGGCACCAACTTATATTAGGGTTGTAGAACGCACGTTGATTTTGTCCGGGTTTGTTTTGTAACTCTTCCAAAGCATCAGGGTAGCAGGTAACGCGCGCCGAAAAATCGGCGCGAAAAAAATAATCCGCGAACGCTCCGCGCTAGTTGCGCGGGTTGGTTGCGGGGAGCTTGCGGCGCGCGGCGGCGCGGCGGCGCGGCCAATCGCCGCCGATAGGGCAGCATCAGCCGGCATTGATCCGGTTTTGACGGCGGTCTTAATGTCCGTCCAATCCGGCGTTTCCCGGCCAGCCTGGCGCGCAAGGTAAATTGCCTGCTTCACTGTGTGTTCAATCGCTGCCAGATACTTTTGCGACAGTGCCGCAAAGTCGGCCAAGACTTCGATTGAACGCTTATCCCCATTGGGCAACCATGCGCGGGCGACTTTTTCCAAATCGGCAACGGGCAGCGTTTCCGGCAGCGAAACATATTTTTCAATCCGGCCCATGAATTGAGCGGCGGCCCAGCCGCTCTTGTTCACATAGTCGGATTGGGTGTTGAAAAATTGCGGTGTCACCAGCAACGCCACGCTTGCCCCTGATTGATTAGGCCGGTCAAGGGTTCCGTTTCGACGCTGCCGCAGTTAGGACATGTCGTAACGACGCTGATGATTTTGCCAGCGTGCTGATACTCGGTTTTGGTCTCGCCCTGACATTGTGTGCAAAAAACTTTTTTCCGGCGGTATTCAGCCCCGTCCTCATAAAAAGCCCGGCGGGCATCGCACTTTTGGCAGATAAAGAAAAAGAGCACTTCATCGCTGCCGTCCCGGTCGTGCAAATCTTTTTCTTCACAAATCATGCCGGCAAGGCAGGCAAGGCAGCGAATGCCGGAAGGTGGTCTGGCTTGTGCCAATTGCCTGTCACGTTGACGGTCTTTTTCCCGCCACATCGCAATGGTATCGAATTTCCGGGTGTAACACTCCCCGCGCACAAAATACAATGCGGTTTCAACAAGCAATTTTAGCCAGTTTTGCTCGACTGGCGTGCCGACGGCGGTTTCCACAAATCGTTTTTCCACCCGGCGGCATTCTTCAACAGTTTGCCGGTCATAAAGATCGTTGTAATAAACATCTTCTTGCAAAAATACGGGGTAATTCACTGGACGCCTTTCTGCCAAACAAAATGCGCTGAGGATCAGTGTGATTAAAGCGAAAAGTTGAAATGGCCCAACCTCGATTCAACCGGGCATTCGTGGTGCTTCCCACTTCAGCCGTTTGACGGTTTCCCGATCTCGATCACAGGCAATTCATATTGCTCCAGCAAGGCGCGTAAAATGGCACGACGACGCTTGTTGCTTAACATGGCCTGGAGCCAAAGCATGAATTCGGCCTGCTGCGATTGTATTTTCCCGTTTTGTAAATGAATTCGCATACGCTGAATATTATTAAACTGTATATTCTTCTATAGAGAGAAGTCAGCCGGCTGACGACTAGAGAATCGCCCGCCGACGCCTAGATGTCGGCCGGCCGACATCTGGGGGCTCTTATCCACAGCCGGCTGCACCTGAAAATGAACGGTGTAAAGGTTGGTCTTCCCCTGCCCTCGGCGCTGGATGCTGATCAGACCGGACTTTTCCAACTCCCCTACAAACTCGGTCACGCGCGACCGGCTCATACCCATATCCTCGGCCAACAGCCACGAAATGCGCGACGGACGCGCCAGCCGGTAATTGTGCGACGGGTACTCGGGGGGGGTGCTGGCGCACGGCCACAACAATGATACCAATTTCAGTTTGAGATTGCACTATTCTGAGGGGACAGGCAAAGAAGGGCATGCCGAAGCGAAACCACCTGAACCGGCCTGATTTGGCGCAGGCTGTGGCGGTCGAGTTGCG
>Ga0316224_1000391_pt1 | contig 63448 bp, 60 predicted proteins | sample TBH18013metaG_FD_206254 | JGI IMG/M metagenome (GOLD analysis project Ga0316224, IMG submission 206254) | Freshwater microbial communities from Trout Bog Lake, Wisconsin, USA - TBH18013 | ecosystem: Environmental > Aquatic > Freshwater > Lake > Hypolimnion/Profundal zone | place: USA: Wisconsin... | reverse complement strand
GCTAATTTTATCAAAGTCAATCATATAGAAATGTATTTAAATATTTGAATGTCAGATACTTAAATATACTTACATTTCTTGTGATTGACAAATTTTATTTGCTATTTATTAATCGAACTCAGGTTATCAGTGAAACCATCCTTAAAAAAGGCATTAATTATTACATCCATCTGCCTGTTTGGATTAATGCATGTTTCAAACTTTTCGCCAATACAGTGGTCAATAATCTGGATCTATCCTATTTACGTTTTACCGCAACTGCTGATGGGGCTGGCACTGTCATATGTAAGGTTTAAGAACGGTTTCATCTGGGGAATTGCCCTGCACTGTTTAATAAATTCGGTAGCTACCACGCTTGCTTTCAATTATCCGCAAGCCAAAAAGATACAGCATATAGAAAAACCAGCGATCACAAAAATAAATTTCATATGCGTATTTGTCAGCCCTTTTGCAAGGTGTTTTAAATTTCCGCAGCCCGCTAAGTAGTTGGAAAAGTCTGTAAACAATCATTAATACACCACACTATTTCAGCTTCATCAAATGGTTTTACAAGATAATGGGCGATACCGAGCGCTTTTGCTTTTTGTTCTTCGGCTTTGCCGGATTTTGAACTCGAAAAAATAAACGGGATAGCTGAAGTTCTTTTACTTTGCCTGAAGGCCGAAAACACCTCGTACCCGTCCATATCCGGCATCATAATATCGCAAATTACCAGGTCGGGAATCTGTTTTTCCGTCTGCGCGAGGGCTTGAAGTCCGCACTCTGCTGTAGTAACAATAAAACCATCAAGCGTCAGCAGTTCTTCCAGGTTCTCCCTGATGGCCTCGTTATCCTCAATAATTAATATCATTACTTTTCAATAAACTCATGTGTTGAAAAAACTCAAATTGAATACTGTTAAAGCAGGCAGCCAATTTCCACCTGCTAACAACCATCTTTTTGTCGTTTAACTATTCAACACTTCGGGTGAGCATATTAATCATCCAGAATTTTTGTTTTGCTAACAAGATAAAAAACAGATGCAGTCCGTTGATTTTTAACATTTTGCAATGCTTACCTATAGAATGAAAATAAGGGGATTTTGTTTTGTTTATTTTTGAAGTCAATATCTGTAAAAAAGATATAGATTTAAAGATCGCCAACGAATCCCGAATGGCCGGCAAACTAAACCTTAGCCGCTGGCCCATTATCCGATTGCTTCTGTAAACAATCATGAATACAACGCAAAACTTCGGCCTCATCAAATGGCTTAACCAAATAATAAGCTACCCCAAACGCTTTTGCTTTTTGTTCGTCCTTTTTTTCAGATTTGGAACTTGAAAAAATAAAAGGGATACCCCGGCTTTTTTCATTTTTCCTAAAAGCGGCCATCACCTCGTACCCGTCCATACCCGGCATCATAATATCACAAATTACCAGGTCCGGTACATAAATTTCCGCCATTTGAATAGCTTCAGCACCGCCATCAGCAGTGATCACCTTAAAACCATCAAGGGTTAAAAGCTCGGCAAGGTCCTCCCTAATGTCTTCATTATCTTCAATAATCAATATCATTTATATTACCATTATAAATAACGGTTAGAAAATAAATTGAATAATTTTCATAACCCGTCACCACATTTACAGCTACTCAAAAACATCGCAAATTCTTTTTCACCGGCTTAACAAGCACCGCTTTTTCAATTAGCCATCCATGGCCTGTGGTCATAAATGTTTATAAAACCCAAATTATCTGTCATGTAAAGCGGTTCATAAGACAGCCGGAGATCATTGATTTTAATAATCCGGTAAGGCTGGGCTATAAAATTAAAATACGAGGTCTTTGTTACTTTTTTTATTACGGTCTCGAAATTTATTGATTTACCTCCGGCGCTGTTAGTCCCATTTTCTTTAACAATTGAATTTGTTTTTACAGTGACCTGTGTAATATAGTGCGAAATGAAAGTAGATTTTGTTATGAATTTCACAGCCTGGATATACAGCTGAGCCGACCCCAAAATTACGATAGCCCGGACGAAAAATTTTTTCATAGAAGTATTTATTATATAATTTAAAAGTATTAAGCGCGGTATCCAAAAAAACCGCGGGCATTCATCTTTTTCAGGCACATTCAGGTAATAACAACAGGCAATCGGGCGCTGTTTCATCACCTACCGTTTTAACGTATTTATTACCCCGGTCGCTAATTGCCGGGATAAGGTAGTTTTTATTACCGTTAATATCGATAATATATGCTTTACCTTTTGTTTCTTTTATCCAGTCGTATATTTTCGTACGGTCTGTTATACCGTTCACGTGAATACTTTCATTGACCCACTCCAGGTAGTCAATAGCGAGATAAGGGTTCTCATAGTCACCTTTCTCGGTTTTTTTGGAGATAATGCGGACAGCCATGACAATAGTTTTTAATAATAGTTTTCATCAATAGGGAAAAATAAGTAAAGGAATTGTGATAGGTTCAGGCAAGATATCGTTAATATACCGGCCTAAAATTTCTTCAATATGGAAATGGTGATTAACCAAAACCAGCAGGTCATTATGCATGCCGTTAATTAATACATCAACGGCAGTAGCAAGATCTTTTTCTTTAACATTATTAAACATGAGCCTGTCATAGTTAACATTGGGACAAACTTCATCCTTAAAAATACTTAGTGCATATTTATCATGCATATCCGGCAGGCCCCTGGCTGTAAGGTGTGCAATAGATAAACTTGCCTGCCATGGTTTTGCTAATTCGGCAAGATAACGCACAATTTGTATACGGCAATAACGCAGATCAGCAATATATACCATTCGTTCCAGCGGCTTTAATTGCCAATTTTCAGGCACAAGCAAAAGTGGGCATAGTACATTATTCAATACCGCATGCACATTCAAATTCTTTTCCGGGCTAATTGGTGGACATGTGGCGGATACACCTTTTACCATCATCCAAATTTGATTTTTATTGATCAGTTCGGCCAATTTTTGTTCGTCCATGGCCGAAGTGTCGATTTCGCTAATTACAGGCACAAATTCATTTTGAGTATTTTTCTTTGCCTGTAAACGCATATGCGTAGCCGATTTTTGCGGTCCAATCACAAGATCGTCCTCAAATGCACCGGCCTGTACCTTTTCACACACCTTGTTACTTATCCCCGACACAGAAGCGAGTAAAATATTTACGTGCATTTTTTGTGCCAGGGACAACGCAAATTCAGCAGCATTGGTAGCTGCCGCTGAATTGTCGTTGATAACAAGGATGTTTTTCATAGAATAGTAGATATAGGGCAAACTGATGTATAAAATTATCTTAAAAAATTAAACGCTTTAACCTGTTCAGGGCCATTATGCGCCTATAGAAGGCATAGAAAGTACCTGATCTTTCGGTAGACAGTCTTTAACACAACGCAGCAAATCACCTTCCTGAAACTGTTCCCCTGAATAGTTTTCAATGCTCAAAACTCTGGCCGTTTTCGAATCGGCATGGCCAATAAAATAGATAAATGGAATTCTATCGTAAAACAAGGTCTTAAATAAAGCCAAAAAAACCTCGTAACCATCCATACAATGCATTACTGTTTCACAAATAATAAGAGATGGCAATTTGCGGCGTACCATTTCAACAGCTTTAACACCACAATCAGATTCAACAACTGTATATCCCTCTTCTCTTAAAAGAGCAGCAATGTTTTTACGTATTTCCGTATTTTCTTCAACAAGCAGTATATCGTTTTCCATGGCGATATTGTTAAATTTTATTTAAGCACCATAAATTTACGACTATTAAAAATCTAAAATAACCTATCAAGGGTCAATTTATAACTGTAAAAGATAATGACACCACTATTATTAAATTAACATAAACTTTATCTTAAGTTACTGACATACAAAATATTGAAACCTGTTTAAAATCCGTAAAAATAGACTAACCAGCGATATTCAGATTGCGGGCGGTGAAGAAAAAGCTTTGCCGTTTTCAGGCCTGGAAAGTGTTTAAAAATGTTGGTCCTGGTTTAGGCTGAACGGATTTTAGAGTGGCGTTTAAATCTTTGGGAATGGTTGTTTTTGATGGGTAATATCAAGAAAGATACCGGATATTTTTTCACAACGCCCATCATGAAATTCGGGGTAACCCACATGCCTTACCCTTATTAAATTACCTTTTGCTGTGATCATTTCCAATTCAATATCAAATTGTTTGCCGTTTTCCACCGCATCTTTCAAACCCTTTTGCGCTAAATTGCGGCTTGCGCCTTCTTTATAAAACTTGAATGCTGTAGGCAGGTCGGGGCTAAAATCTTCCGGCACTTCCAGCATCTCTTTTAGAATTTTGCTCCAGAAAACCGTATTGTTTTTAAAATCTCTGCTCCATGTGCCTATGCGTGCAATTTCATGGATTTTATCAAGCATTTCGAGGATCTGTTTATTTTCAGCTTCTTTCAGTTTTTTTGCTGTAATATCTTCGCTATTAATCAACAACCCGCCAATTTGTTTATCAATAGTGTACCAGGGTTTTATTTCCCAGTTAAACCAGAATGATGACCCATCCGGTCTTTCTACAAAAGCCTCTTCAGTTACATTGGTGTTTCCTTTCAAACAACTATGGAGCATTTCTTTGTATTTCATTGGAGTTCCAGGTATAATGTCGAAAATGTATTTACCAAGATATTCCTTTGCATTTATTTTCCGGGTATCCAGATACTTTTGCGATGCTGCCATGAACGCCAAATTATTATCAAGCATTGCAATATCAACAGGGGCTTGTTCTACAAATGTTTTAAACACGTCATAATGCAGCTCTTTTATTTTATTGATCTGCTCCTCTGTTGCCTTTTCTCTTAAATATTTTTGATAGCAAACCGAAAAGTTTGAAGGGTTCGAAAAGTTGAGCATAACCGCCATTTGGTTTTTTGTACAGCGCTTTTCACTGATATAGTTATCGGCCAGTTCCATTTGCAGATTACGGTAAAAAGAAAAAATAGTGGTATTGTATTTTTCCTTAAAATCCCGTTTAAGTTTCGATTCCGAAATAAAATGTTTTTTTGAGAGATTTGCTATGCCCGGGAAGCCTGTAAGAATACAGGACCTAAGGGTTTGCACCACATCCGCGAGCAAACGTTCATTCGAAAAAAAATGGCTTTTTTCAATTTCATCCGGCTCCGCAACCGAAGATAAAGGGCTAACATCAGCCACATGGACATAGAACCCGATCACTTCACCTCCTTTAAAATCCGGGATATAGGTGGCCCGGGCGATTTTGGTTTTTCCGTCAGAGGTTGGTATGGGCCGTTCAAAAACCTGCACTTTACCATTTAACGCCCCATTAATGTGGACTAAATTTTTTTCGTATAAGGGTCCTAAAATATCACGGATATGCATTTTATTGATCATATCCTCCGGGCGAACTCCAAACCATTCAAAATAGGCATTGTTGGCAAACCTGCAGATCAAGTTTTTATCCCAATAAGCAAGCATTGCCACAGTGTGCTTTGTGACATCAAAGCCCAGTTCAAAAAGCTGTTTATTAATCTCTGCCGGCATTCAAACGTAAATATAAAGTTTAAACACATAATATCCATCGATAGCTTATAATGCATTGAGAAACGACATTTTAAAGCAGGTTTCTTTATAGGGCACACTCGAAAACGAGATGGCCCCATGCATTAACTTTACATACCTCGAAACAATACTTAAACCAAGGCCGGTGCCGGGTATATTACCGGTATTGTTTACCCTGAAAAACGGGGTAAACAATTCTTTTTGCTCATGTTCAGCAATGCCAACCCCGTTATCTTTTATAGAAACAACCACGTGGTTGTCCTTAATATTCGTTTCGAGTACAATAATTGCAATATCCCCGGCATATTTTATTGAGTTGTTGATCAGGTTAATAATGGCATTTCGCATAAGGTTCCTGTCAAGGTTAACTATCCGGATCGCTCCGGTATGCCTGAAACGCAACGTTTGTCCTGGTCCGGCAGAATGCTGCATTTCATCAATAATATCTTCACAAAGTTCAACAAGGTCAAAAGGGTTGATAACGGCTTTCATTCTGCCGGCATCCAGTTTCTCAAGCGAAAGAAAATCCTCAAGGATACATTTAAGGTTATTTACCCCTGTTTTTATTTTCTGGCTGTGTTTAAAGGCATTTTCTGTATCATGCAATTTTATATATTTTTCAATAAGCGACACCGATAACAGTATTGACCCTAATGGCGTGCGAAACTCGTGCGAAGCAAGGGAAACAAAATTGCTTTTTAACTGGCTTATTTCTTTTTCATGCTGGTAAGCATTGATCCTGTTTTTCAATTCCTGTAAAATAAAATAGATTAAAAAACATACGAGCACCAGAATCAGTAATGTACCAGCCACAATAGCAACCTCTGTCCATTGCCTCAACAACACATTTCCTGCTTCACTTTGCCTTAAACTTTCGCGCTCAATATCGCTGATCGCTGTAATTGCAAGTCTGATATTGTCTGTTTTTTCTTTTTCAGACCAGGTAACTTTTAGCAGTGACCCAGCATCCGAATTCTTTAGGTTAATATCTTCCAGTTGCCAGAAATTTAAAAGGTCATTGATCTGCAGGCGGAGTTGTTTTATCTTAGCGCCTTGTGCCGGATTATCTGCTAACAGCACATTCAGTGCGCCCAAATCATTAAGTAAACTATCACTATGATTATGATAAGATTGAAAGAACATCGTCACTCCGGTACTCCGGTACCTTTGCTTATCCATACCCATTTCATATAAATGATGATAAACGGAGTGTACATTTTCCAAAACCCGGTATGTATGCTCAATCCTTTTTTCCTTTTCCTTTTGACGCTCAGAGAAAAACAATGAAGTAGCCCCAACCAATATAACCAGAAATAGAGAAAACCCGCAGCCCGCATAAAGCAATGCAGGCAGTTTTTTATGTATTTTCATCGTTAGTATATGCGGTATTTTGATGTACCATTATTAAAAAAAATCTATTTATTGATCCAGTTTTAATCAATAACTAAAATTGAACATTATGCCTTGTTTAAAAAATGATTAAACTCATATAAGGTTATGGCTTTAAACACATTACACAGATATAGTTTTTTTAACACCCCCTTCACTTCCGCGCGGCGATAGGGCATCCATAAAAGTTTTTTGAAGATCGAGAATTATTGAAAATACAGTCCCACTCATAATGGCCGCGAAAAAGCACCATACTGATAATTCATAATCATCAAAAAAAAGCTTTGTAACAAAATATGAAACAGCGATTGAACTGCCAAAAAGCCACATTTTTTTAACGCTTGATAAAAAACAGGGTATAGCGGTTGATGCGAAATATAATACCCCGAAATAATGCAGCAGTGCAGCGGGAGGCCCCATATAATAATAAATGTGCATCCCGCTTATTGTCGCATGAATGTTTTGCGTAAGGAGGCGATAGCCAAGATAGGCCGCCACGATTAATCCGGTTCCCAGGGTTGCGTACAATACTTTTCTCCTTCGGCTGTTTTTCTCAAGCAATAAAATAGAAAACGGCACCCACGACGGCCATAAAACGTATGCAAATGTTAAGAAAAAATACATGGCCGGTCCCAGCCAAAAAGCGTACGCCGGATTCAGTAAAGCCAGCCATACAAATCCTTCGCTCACCTGCTGTACCGCAAATAGCAATGGAATAGCTGCAAATACCCTTTGGCTTGTTGTATGCGATTGTTTTATGGCGGCAATGCCAACGATGGAAAGGACTGCACCCGCCCCAAAACTTGCTCCTGCTGAAAAACACATGGTATTTTCTCCTTAATTTAAATTGTTAAAGATTTCCAAAGGAGCAACCGCACGCAACAACCATGATACCTCCCGTATTATTGCATCATTGGCGTTTGAATGATTTTCCTGATTTGGGAAAGAACGGATTTTGCTATAACCAGCTTTTTTATATTTTTTACCCGGAGCTTATTTTACCGGATTACCATTATTTGGGAGAATGTTTTGTTCCACCATATTTTTTACAATGATCTGCCCGTATTCATGGGCCAGGCTTTCGGAATTAACCGGGTCGAATGATTCGGTTTGTACGGAGTACATTAATTGTTGCGTACTCATATCGTAAAGATTACTTTCCCAAAAGTATTTGGTATCAACAATGTAGTAGCCAGGTTCATATATCCGGTGATAAAGCGCTGTGCGGTATCCCCAAAAGCTGTAATGATAGTAGCCATAAGGAGAATAATAGTAAATACGGCCCGGTATATAGCTTTTTTCTTTTTGCTTATCAAGCAATACTATGGTAATTACGGCATCAACTCCGCTATTTTTCAATTTAGCCAACGCAGTTGCTTCATCCATTTGGTCAAAAGCTTTCGGGCCATATTCCTGTAGAGACGATACTGCATTATACCCCAGATCTTTTAAATAATTTACTAAATGATCTTCCATATTCTCCTGTATTCTGCGGTCGGCTTCGCGGATTAGACCCAATACCATAATCTTGTTATATTTCCGGCTGACAACATCTTTTGCCTTCCACCATGTGGTGATCCTTGTGCTGGCGCAGCCTGCTCCCAGCAGTAAAAAGAGGCAAATCCACTTTAAGTTTTTCATAAGATTTCTTTTTATCAGGTAAATGATGATATCAAATTTAACCTTGTATGTAATAGCAAAAAATCTCAACGGTCACTATAAAACATGATAATGGTCAGATACTTAAGGGCAATTTGTATTTTACCGGTTATATAAATTTCAGATGATCGCAAACTCCGAACATTGCAGTGAGCAGGAGAAATCGCTTTTAAGAATATTACGTTTATTTTCCCAAGAGGATTCAACTTTTGAGTGTTCGAAGCACAAAAAAATGCAGCTACCTTCTTTATCGCTTGCGATAGAGGGTCGGACAGCGCAGCGAATCCGGGGTGAGTAGATTCACCGACATGCATTGGCGGTAATGTCCGCCGGGTTGACTCACCCAGGATTCGCTGCGCTGTCCGACCCTCTCTGCCGAAATCGGCAAAGAGGGTGAAAAAAGCTTTCGAACATCTTTGCGTCCAACGGATTGACCATAATAGAAGCCAGCATAAATTTTAAAAGCGATTTCCCTGTGCAGTGAGCAGATCCCCTTATTATTTAAGATGTTATTGATTATATTTGTTTAAAATAATAAAGTGAAAGAAGCTGCCGATAATGAAAACGAAGCCCCAAAATCTGTAGCAGCCCAATCAGCTCCTCCTCATTTAACAGGTAAACCTCCTTTTTTTATTGCAGGTATTGGCGCTTCAGCAGGCGGACTGGAGGCGCTTAAATTATTTTTCGATCATACACCGCCTGATAGCGGCCTTGCCTATGTGATAGTACAGCACCTTGACCCTACCCATAAGAGCCTTTTATCCGATTTATTAGCCGTTCATACCAAAATGGATGTTAAACAAATCCGCAATGGCGTAAAAGTTAAGCCAAATTGTGTTTATGTAATACCACCAAATAAGGACTTGATCATCTCACATCAAAAACTCCTGTTAATAGAGCTGCCCGATGACCGCAGGAACAGGAGGCCTATTGATTCATTTTTCCATTCACTGTCTGAAGATCAAAAAGAAAATGCAATTGGGATTGTCCTGTCGGGTACGGGAACTGAGGGTACACTGGGCTTAAAAGAAATAATAGGAGGCGGCGGAATGAGTATTGTTCAGGATCCTGCTACGGCTCAATTTGACGGTATGCCACTAAGCGCAATAAATGCAAACGTTGCCGACCATATTTTATCTCCTGAAAAAATGTCAAAAAAATTGCTTGATTATATTAAAGACAAAGTTTCAGAAAATGTAGAGGAAACAGAAGAATTATCTGATTTACATGAAAATAAATTCAGCAGGCTATTTCAGATCATCCGCATGCAAACAGGGCAGGATTTTTCTAATTACAAAACAAACACCATTGCACGAAGGATAAACAAAAGAATGGCTTTTAATAAAATTAAATCGGTTGAAGGTTACATAAACTTTTTGGAAAAGAATACCGCCGAAGTAAGGAGTTTACACGATGACTTTTTAATTGGCGTAACTTCATTCTTCAGGGATAAGGAAGTTTTTAAAAGTCTTGAAAAAAAAGTGATCCCGTATTTAATTGAAAAATGTACGGCCAAACAGGAGATCAGGGTTTGGGTTTGTGCCTGCTCAACAGGAGAGGAAGCCTATTCTATTGCAATGTTATTAAAGGAAGCCCTTGAAAAAAACAGGCAATACCTTAAAGTAACCATATTTGCATCCGATATTGATAGTGCTTCCATTGATTTTGCAAGGGCTGGGGTTTATGCCGATAGTATTGTGAATGATATTTCGCCTGAACGATTGTCGAAATTTTTTATAAAGAAAGAGAAAGGCTATCAGCTTAAAAAAGAGATCCGGGAAATGGTAGTATTCGCTCACCATAACCTGATTAAAGACCCGCCATTCTCAAAACTGGATCTGATTACCTGCCGTAATCTCCTGATCTATTTGAAAAGTGATTTGCAAAAGAAAATCATACCGCTGTTCCATTATAGCTTAAATACCGATGGAATATTGGTACTGGGAACTTCGGAAACCATCGGTGACTTTGGGAATTTATTTTCTCCCTTTGATGAAAAAAATAAGATATTTAAAGGTAAAAACTACAACATCCGAAAATCCAACCCGGTTTATGATTTACCATTTGTAGCACAAAAAAATGAAATTAAAGAAACTGACAAATCAGTTGCTATAAAAAAAACAACAGCTAAAATGATTGATGACGACAGCGCCTTAACGAGGAATTACGTGCCCCCTTCGGTTATTATTGATAAGAATAATGATTCTCTTTATTTTTCGGGCAATACCGGGCTGTATCTTAATCATCCGAGTGGCCCAGCCAAATGGAACATCCTTGAACTGGTGAAAGAAGGGTTCAGACCAGACCTTGAAAATGCCATAAGGAAAGCGCGTAAAAACAAAACAGAAATAAGAAAATACGGCATTGAAATAAAGTCAGGCGATGGCGTTCACCTGATCGATCTGACGGTAAAACCATTACTAACCAGGGAATATGATTCGGGCACACTAATGATAGTTTTTGAACCGGCAGCATCCCCCGAAAAAACAGGCCGCAATCCGGGACCTGAAGCCGGAAGAAAACAAAAAGCAAAAAACAGCGAACTCGAATATGAATTAAAAACGACACGCGAGGACCTCGAGTCAGCTTTTGAGGATCTGAAAACATCAAACCAGGACCTGCAAAGTGCCAATGAAGAGTTACAGAGCACCAATGAAGAACTGGAAACTTCGCGGGAAGAGCTGCAATCGGTAAATGAGGAATTGATAACAGTTAATGCCGAGCTCACCAATAAAATTGACCAGTTATCGCAATCGAATAATGATTTGAATAACCTTTTGCGCAGTATTGAGGTGGCAACGGTATATCTTGACCGCGACTTGAAAATAAAAAGGTTTACTCCTGCGGCAACAAAAATATTTAACCTTATTCCAACAGACATTGACCGACCGGTTACTCAATTATCAATTAACCTCCATTACCAAACTTTTGCTGATGATGTGAAACATTCGCTCAAAACACTCGAAACAAAATCAATAGAGGTATGCGCGTTTGACGGCAGTTGGTATAACATGCGGATAATACCTTACCGTACCTCGGAAAATATGATCGAAGGCGTGCTGGTTACTTTGGTAGATATTACTAACCAGAAAAATGTTGAGCAAAAACTGGAAAAAACGAATAAACATTTTAACCTGGTGATGGAAAATTTACCGGCAATTGTTTACACCTGCGTAACCAAACCCGAACTGGAAATTAATTATATTGGCGAAAGTTGCGAAAGGATTATGGGGTTTATTCCTGAACAATTTGTAGCTAACGCTTCGTTCTGGATCAACCGCATCCATCCGGACGAGAAAAAGAATCTGATAACAGCTTTTTCAAAAGTTGCCGTAAATGGTAATGAAGAAATTTTATTCAGGTGGAAGTGTTCGGATGGGAAATACAAGCAATTTGTAAACTATATGAGAAAGGTAGCTGCCGAAAATGGAAACGACGCCTATATTATTGGTGTTTGGCAGGAAATAAAAGGGAGCAAATTTTTAAATGAAAAAGCTGATTCGAACTAAAACTTCGATTTTAAAATAACGAAATGAGCAAGTTTAATCCTCAAAAAAACGATTTAGCCAGGTTGCGGAAGGGCGTAGAAAATAGCGTAAAAAGAAAAACCGCAAAAAAAGAAAAACCGACATTACCAGAGCTTGAACATGAGTTGACTGTTTATGAGGTTGAACTTAAAATGCAGAACATTTCGCTTTTTAACACCCTGGAAAAACTTACGGCCGCACATCTTGAATATGAAGAATTGTTTGAACTGTCGCCTGTTGGCTATTTTATTCTAAATAAAGACGGTGCAATTGAAAAAGTAAATGAAAGGGGCAGCGAGCAACTTGGGATCGAAAGATTGTTGCTGCATAACCGGCCATTTTCAACTTTTATAAATGGTGAAGCAGACCAGGATAATTTTTACCGCCATATAAACCAGGTAATGGAGGATGGAAAGCCGGCGCGCCTGGTATGTGAGTTAAAGAAAAGAGACGGTGGTTCTTTTTCTGTGAACATCAAAACGGGGCTGGTAAGGGATGAGCAATTAAAATTCAAACATTTGCTGGTAATGGTGGGCGAAATTTAAAGAATTTATCCCCTAAACCTTTCTGTTCGTTATTTACAAAACAGTGCTTATCTTGTTTTTAATGACCTCAGTCATTTTCTTTAAAGATTAAAAAGCTAACTTTATTTGAAATAGCTGTTTTGAACTCAGGTAAATCCATATCAAACAAAAACGGTTTAGGCCTTGACGTAGTTGAACATATTAACTCAATGATGTTCTATTGGGACAGCAACCTGGTTTGCCGCTTTACAAACTATGCCTGCATGGATTGGTTTAATGCCACCCCACTTGATATTATTGACAAAAAAACACTTGGCGACCTGTTGGGGATAAAAAATCTGGAAAAAACCCAGCCTTTTATTAAGGAAGTATTGGAGGGCAAAGAACAGGTTTTTAAAATAGATATTCCTATGCATTCAGGCGAGATAAGAAATGCAATAGCAACCTTTTTACCTGACATAGAGGAGGGTGCAATAAAAGGCTTTTACGCGCAGATAATTGACGTTTCTTCCTTAACAAGTCAACCTTATGCTTATGACACCAACAACATTGAAAATAGCAAACCGTATTTGACTGGAAATTACAAACCATTGCTTGAAGTTATAGTTGAATTAAAAGCGAACCTTACCACAGGGTTTCCTGGTATTACAAATCTTTCAAAAAAGATCCTTGTTTCCGAATCGAAACTAAAAAGAGACTTTAAAGTGAATTATGGAACAACGGTATTTGACTATTATCGTCATTTACAAATGGAACTTGCCGAAAAATACTTTTTCGAAAAAAAAAGCAGCAAGAAACAAATGGCAAGTTTGCTGAATTTTAGTAATCCCTCGAATTTTTCAACCTGTTTTCGCAAATACATTATCTATAAAAATAACCACAAATTAATTACTGTATCAGAAAAAGCTAATGGTGAATACTACCAAACTTTTATAAACCAATTGCCTGTTGCAGCAGCAATGTTTGATAAGGAAATGTTATTTATGGCAGCATCGCAAAAATGGATTGATGATAATAAATTGAGTAACATAAACATAGAAGGAAAAAACTTTTACGAAATATTTCCCGGCAGCGAAGCCAAATACAAGAAATTATTTGGACAATGTTTAACAGGCGCTGCAAAAAACATTGAAACTCAATTAGAAATTGAACCTGATTCTTCAAAACGGCTACGTTGGAATATAAGTCCCTGGGTAAAAAAAGATATGGCAATCGGGGGCCTGTTCATCTGTTCAGCAGATTTGGCAGCAAATTAACTTTAAGCGTTGACGGTTTTTTCGTCGGCGGGGCGCTTGCCTAAAATAACCTCGAGGTCTTCCCTATACACCACCTCTTTCTTTAACAGTAAGTCGGCTACTTTTTGTAATGATCCTTTATTTTGCACGAGTAATTCCCTGGTTTCGGTATATAGATCGCTCACCAGTTTACGTACTTCTTCATCAATCATCTTACCGGTTTCTTCGCTGAATGGTTTTTGAATGCTCATATCATGCTCACCGGTTGAATCATAATAACTGGTGTTCCCGATTTTTTTATTAAACCCATAATAAGCCACCATGGTATAGGCTTCTTTAGTTACTTTTTCAAGATCATCCAAAGCGCCTGTTGATACCTCACCGAAAATAATTTCCTCTGCTGCCCTGCCGCCTAAGGCAGCGCATAGGTTTTCTTTAAACGCCTGTTGTCGCATTAACTGTTTTTCTTCAGGCAGATACCATGCTGCCCCCAACGATTTACCCCGCGGAATTATGGAAACTTTTACAATAGGGTCAACATTTTTCAGCAGCCAGCTTACTACGGCATGGCCTGCTTCATGGTAGGCTATAATTTTCTTTTCTTCGGGTAAAATGATCTTACTTTTCTTTTCCGATCCCGCAACAACGCGGTCAATGGCATCGGTAAAATCTTGTTTGCCTATTTTATCTTCTTTCTTTCTCGCAGCAATCAAAGCAGACTCATTGCAGATATTGGCAATGTCGGCGCCCGAGAAACCGGGGGTTTGCGCTGCCAGAAAATGCACATCAATACTATTATCTAATACCAAAGGCCGCAGGTGTACTTTAAAAATTGCTTCCCTTTCGGTCATATTCGGCAGCTCAAGGTAGATATGCCGGTCAAATCTTCCCGGGCGCAGCAAAGCCGGATCAAGCATATCGGCACGGTTAGATGCGGCCAGCACAATTACACCATTATTGGTGCCAAAGCCATCCATTTCTGTTAAAAGCTGGTTAAGGGTGCTTTCCCTTTCATCATTTGCACCGCTAAGGAATGCGCCTTTGCCCCTCGACCGACCGATGGCGTCAATTTCATCAATAAAAATGATACAGGGCGCTTTTTCCTTTGCCCGCTTAAACAGGTCGCGTACCCTTGAGGCGCCCACGCCAACAAACATTTCCACAAATTCAGAACCTGAAATGGAAAAGAATGGCACCCTGGCCTCTCCTGCCACGGCCTTTGCCAAAAGTGTTTTACCTGTTCCTGGCGGCCCAACCAAAATTACCCCTTTTGGAATTTTAGCACCCAATTTGGTATACGTATCAGGACTCTTTAAAAAGTCGACAATTTCGCGCACTTCCATTTGTGCCTCCTCAAGCCCGGCCACATCATTAAAGGTAATATTGCTGTTTTCTTTACCTACGAGGGTCGCCGTTGTTTTTCCAAAATTAAAAATAGAACCACCGCCACCTGTTCCGGCCATACCTGCCGAGCCCCGCAGCATGAAATACCAAAATGCAAAAATCAACACAATGGGCAAAAACCAGCCGATGCTATTCAAAAACCAGTTGGTCTCTTTGGTATAGGAAACTGGTATTTTGTCATTAACAGAAAAACTCTTCTCCGCATCATCCAGTTCCCGGTCGAATGTTTCAACCGACCCAATGCTGAAAACATAGTGCGGCCCTGCGTTTATTTCGCTGCCAAAGCTGGGTTTAAAAACATCTTTAAATGCCTTATCATTAGCAAAACTCTTTTTTATATAAACTTCTACTTTTTCATTGTTTATTACTACCAATTTTTCCGCGGCTTTGCGGCTGAGAATCTCCCTTTCAAATTGCTGCCAGGTAATTTCTTTGGTAGAAGAACCCGACCATGGGTAGAATAAAAACAAGACTATAACAGGCAGGTAAAGCCACAATAAATTAAATCGCTTTACGGGACGATCTTCCTTTGGGGGTAGTATTTTGGCTTTTTTATTTTTCATATCCCGTTACCGGTCGCCCGGTAAATTCGTTTATCAGCGAAAGATGTCCCGGTTTGTTAATGCCAGGACAGCTTTCGCAAGATATACCTGTTTACTTTATGAATTCATTTTGCATATTTCTGCTAAAAAGCATATTCATGTTCTACAATTTCCAGTTTATTTTCAACACGCGACACACCGGGAGCAGCCCAGGCGGCGCTTTCGGCGCTTTCCTTTTCGCTGAATGAATGTACTTTCCCGCTTAGAATGACCGCGTGCCCTATTATATCGGCAGTGATCTTTTCAGCATCAACACTGGCATTCCTGTGAAAAGCAGCATTTATCTTTTGTTTGATATCGGCCGGTGTGATCTTCGGTTTAACCGTAATTAAATTAAATAAAGAACGCACGCCTGTTAAGTCCTGAATAGCTTTTTTTGCATTTTCACGTTCATATTCCCATTCAACTTCTCCTTCAAGTTTTACCACGCCATCCTCAACTTTTATCGAGATTTTTCCGTCAGGGATAGTGGTGTGCCATTTTAAAGTATTAACCACAGCTTCGGCAATTTCTGCATCTGTCTTGTGGTCGTCGGGCGATATTCCCACCTGGATCTCTTCTGCAACAGCTTTTACACCGGCCACCCTTTTGGCGGCCTTTTCAGCAGCTAATTTTTTTGAGTAGGTATCAACAATCCCCGATAGCGTTACCACGCCGTGTTTAACGGCAACACCAATTTCGGATGAATTCAGGAAGGGTTCCCACTGGAGTTCATCCATTACATCATTTTGAATCAAGAGGTCTGTTTTCATAGTTTTAAATATAAAATGTTAATAAATAGATAGTTAAATACTCCTTTACTTACCAAACCAATAGCTATAACCTATGACAACGGTTCCGGCGCCGGTATCATTTTTACCGTCTGCAGCAACTTTCTGTATGTTTAAAAATCCGTAATTACCGCCGCCTTCAATAAATAAATTACCCTTTCCTAATTTATAGCTAAACCCAATATTGCCCTCTATGCCAAAGTCGAAGGTATTGAGCTGGTTTTTTATGTCAGTGTTACTATTAAAATCCTGTGTTATCCCGGCAGAAGTCCCGGCAACAGCATAAATCTTGCTGTCAGCCTGCGGTTGCGGTTGAAACTGGTGTTGCGTAACTCCGGTCTGTTGCATCTGTAATGGCTGCTGGCCCTGTGGATCAAGATAAACCGGACTCACACCACTGGTAATTTGGTGTGCAGATAGCAGGAAACCTGCAAACGGGCCCGCATCCAGGTAAAAGCGCCATGGTGATGTTTTTGAAAAATTCCAGCCAAATTTAGCCAATACCGGGATCAGCAAATAATTCATTTTGGCCTGGCTATTGTAATTGGCATACAAATATTGTGGCGCCTGACCGGCCGGGAAAAGCTGGGCAAGCTGATCGGGAACTGTGAAAGCCTGCATTCCGTTTTTTTTACCGCCCTGAGTTGAATATTCGATCATTGGCTGCAGGGAAAAAAGATCCGAAAACTTAAACTCGGCGAATAAACCTGCATCGGGTCCTAATATTGAACTGTAACCCGTATTTAGCGGGTTTTGATTTCCGCTGCCGGCAGTTAAATTCGGGATACTCATCCCTCCACGCAGGCCTAAAGCAAAATTCTGCGCATTAGCTGTAAAACAAAAAAATACCAGGCTGCCTGATAACAGATAATAGGATAGCTTTTTCATGGTGATGATTTTAATTGAAACTTACGGGATGTTTGAAATCAAACCCCGGATTATCATACAAAGTTTCCAATTGATATGTTGCTAAAGAATGATAGCGGTCATAGAAATAAATGATGTAAAGCCGATGGATCAATCAAACTGCCCGGTGTACAGCTCATAATATCTGCCCTTTTGTTTCAAAAGAGTATTATGGCTTCCCCTTTCAATGATCTCACCATGCTCCAGAACCAATATTTCATCCGCGTTCCGAACTGTGGATAGCCGATGGGCAATTACAAAGCTGGTGCGGCCCTCCATCAGCTGGTCCATACCTTTTTGTATAATTTGTTCTGTCCGTGTATCTATTGAGCTTGTGGCCTCATCAAGGATGAGTATTGCCGGCTTTGCCACGGTTGCCCTGGCAATGTTCAGCAATTGGCGCTGCCCCTGGCTGAGGTTGCCGCCATCGTTTTGTAATACGGTTTGATAGCCTTTTGGCAAGCGCCGGATAAAGGAATCGGCGCCTGCAAGCACTGCAGCGGTAATTACTTCTGCATCGTTAGCTTCCGGCATACCGTAACGGATATTTTCCATAACGGTAGCTGTAAAAAGGTGTGTATCCTGTAACACTATTGCCAGCGACCGGCGCAAACTGTCGCGCCGGATCGTTTTTATATCAATCCCGTCAATTGTAATTTGCCCTGATTGAATATCGTAAAAACGCGGCAGCAAATTCATAATGGTTGTTTTACCGGCCCCTGTTGAACCAACCATGGCTATCTTCTGTCCGGCTTTTGCTTCAAGCGAGATATTTTTAAGAATTACTTTCCCCGCATCATAACTAAAAACAACATTATTAAACACTACATCGCCCTTTACATCTGTTAAATTAACGACGCCTTCCGCGTCGGGTATTTCGGGAATTTCATCGATGATCTGGAAAATACGCTCGGCGCCGGCCAGGGCAGCCTGGAGTACATTATACTGGCTGGATATTTCATTTACCGGTCTGCCAAATTGCCGCGAATATTGCAAAAAGGCTGCCAGTCCGCCCAGATCAAAGCCTCTTAATATGGCAAGCAATCCGCCGACCACAGCGGTAATTGCAAAATTGATGGTATTCAAATTTTGAACGAGGGGCTGCATAACACCCGAATATAACTGGGCCTGTGTGGCCTTATCGCGCAGGTCATAGTTGAGTGTTTCAAATGCCGCAGCAGCATTTTCTTCATAACAAAAAACTTTGACTACCTTTTGCCCTGTAATCATTTCTTCTACATAACCATCTACTGCTCCGAGTGCAGTTTGTTGCGTTGTAAAAAAATTCTTGCTTTTTTTAATGATAGCCGATGCCACCCAAAGCATCAAGGGAACTATGATCATGGTTACCGTTGTAAGCAGTGGATTGATATAGAGCATTAAAACAAAAATACCCATAAGGGTTATTGAACTTGTAAACAACTGCAATACACTTGTATTTAAACAATCGCTTACCGTATCCATATCGTTGGTAAAACGGCTCATCAATTCACCATGACTGCTGGTGTCAAAAAACTTCAGCGGCAAAGCCTGGAGCTTGCTAAACAGTTCGGTACGAATAACACTAACCGTATTTTGTGCAACTCTGATCATCAGGCGGTTTACCCAAATGCCCGCAACTGAACCCACGATATAAATACCTAACAATAAAAAAATCATTTTAATTAAACCGGGTATATTATGCGGAATGATATATTTATTGATAACAGGGCGTAATAAATAAGAGCCGCCCAATGTACTCCCGATATTGATAAGCAGCAGCAGAAGTGCAAGCAACAGCAATAATTTTTGCCGGCTCAGATAATTCCACAAACGACGTATTACTTGTTTTGAATTCTTAGGTTTTTCAACCGAAATGCCGCGATGCCTCCCCGGCAGGCCGGAAATGGTAAGTTTTGCAGTTGACAGGGGCTGATCATTCATAAGGCAGTCAATTTTGAAGTTGCTGTGAATCGTAAATTTCCCTGTAAACCGCACTGGTTTTTATCAACTGATCATGTCTGCCCATACCAATTATTTCGCCGTTATCAAGCAAAATAATATTATCTGCCGATAGTATGGAACTGATCCTTTGCGCTATAATAAAGATGGTAGTCCCCTTTAAATGTTGCCTGAAAGATTTCCTGATCTCCGCTTCGGTAGCCGTATCCACAGCGCTGGTACTGTCGTCCAGTATCAAAACCGACGGCTTTCTTAAAATAGCCCTCGCTATGCAGAGCCTTTGTTTTTGTCCGCCAGAAACGTTAACACCGCTTTGCCCTAAAACCGTTTCATATTGTTTTGGGAAGGACATAATGAAATCGTGCGCCTGTGCATCCCGGGCGGCAGCAATAACCTCTTCATCGCTTGCTTCCATATTTCCCCATTTCAGGTTTTGTTTGATGGTACCCGAAAAAAGCTCGTTTTGCTGAAGAACCAGTTTTACATTGGTCCGGAGATTTGGCAGGGTATAATCACGGACATCATTGTCATCAACGAATATGGCACCCTGCGAAACGTCATATAATCTCGGGATCAGCTCCACCAGGGTACTTTTTGATGAGCCGGTAGCGCCAATAATGGCTATTGTTTCACCTGGATTTGCTGTAAAACTGATGTTTTTTAAAACATATTCTGCGCTGTCGGGATGGTATTTAAAGGAAACGTTTTTAAATTCAACTTTACCCAGTTTCACTTCAAAGTTTTTTTCTTTTGAAACAGTTGAACCAACAATATCAACTTCAGAATTCAGCACTTCCAGAATACGGTCTGAAGATGCCTTTGCCCTCGAAAAAGTCATTATCGTCATCGAAAGCATCATCAGGGACATCAGTATCTGGGTGATATAAGTAATAAATGACATGAGTTGCCCCACCTGGAATGTATCTGAAATAATTGCATTGCCGCCAAACCAAACAATGGAAACGATGGACAGGTTCATCACCAGCTGCATCACGGGCATAATCAACACAACCATACCTGATGCTTTTACAGCCATTTCTCTCAGTTCGTCGTTGGACCGGCCAAACTTTTTCTTTTCAAAATCTTCCCTTACAAATGACTTAACCACCCTTACACTCACCAGGTTTTCCTGAATCACCCGGTTAACTTTATCAAGCCTTACCTGCATTTTCTCAAAAAAGGGAAGGCCCCGGCGCAGTATGATGTAAATACAAAGGGTTAAAACAGGGATAGCCACTGCAATAACAACAGCCAGCCTTGCATTGATATTAACGGCTATTATAACAGCAAAAAGCATCATCAACGGGGCGCGGATCAGTAAACGCAGCGACATCATGATTACCTGCTGGAGGATATTTACATCGTTGGTAACGCGGGTGGTTAACGACGCAGAACTGAATTTATCCAGGTTGGAAAATGAAAATTCCTGTATTTTTTTAAAAAGCCCCATCCTCAATTCAGCGGCAAAGCCAACGGAAGCATGAGACGAGTAATAAATATTCCCCACATTGGCAGCAATGGCTGCAAGCGATAACAGCACCATAATACCGCCTGTATGGAGGATGTAATGCAGGTCTTTATGCATTACGCCAAAGTCAACGATCTTGGACATGAGCTCAGGCTGCACAATTTCGCAGACAACATCAATAATAATCAATGCCGGCGCCAATAATAAAGCTTTTTTGTATTTACTAAAAAACGAAAGGTATCTCTTCATTTCATTCGGCTACAAAAATTCATCAAATAAATCTTTTGAACACATTGTTTTCCAATAACATTGGAAGATTCGAATTGCACCCATTAATTATTTGGTTTGGTAGCCTGCTGCTGTTTCTTCTCTTTTTCCAGCTTTTTAAAATAACCGCTAAACAAAAAGTTATGCTTTAAGGCTTCCATATCCTGGTTAAAGTTATCTGTTCCTTTTTGAATATTTTCCATACTCCGGCTCAGGTTTTTGGTCATTACCGAATCTTTTAACAAAGTATTGAGCGGCCCCTTCCCATCGTTAAGTTCCTGCTTAATTTCCTTTACCATATTATTTAACTGGATGGTCATTTGATTGGCATTATCACTTGCCGACCTCACCTTAAGCATCGCCTCTTTTAAATTTCCGGCAAAAGCCGTATCCGACAGTAAAACACCTGCCGTACCTTTCCCATTTTTTATTTGCGCTACTATCTTATTTAAACTTTGTGTTATTTCGTTTGCATTAGCGGTGGCTTTGCTGATATTTTCAAGGGAGTATTTCAATTTCTCGCCAATACTTTTATCATTTAACAAATTTAACAGGGCGCTCCCGTTAACACGTAAAACGGTACCTTTTAAAGCTTCAGATATTATGGCCACATTGTTATTTGTTTTGGACAAGGTTTGCAGCATTTCGTCGGTACTGATGTTTTTTTGAGCAGCCAGCAGGTCACCCTCATCAACAACAGGACTTACACCTTTCCCCGGTGAAATATTGACAATTTTATTACCCATCAGGCCTTCGGTGCCTATAGATACGATTGCATTTTTATGGATGTAGGTTCTTATTTTATTGTCAACAAGTAATGTAACTTCGATAGTAGTATCATTAATGATTTTTAAATTTTTTACAGTTCCCGCCTGTATCCCCGAAAACAGCACATTGTTACCTTCGGTTAAGCCGTTCAAGTAATAAAAGCGCGTTTTTAACTCAAAATTTGACCCGAACATATTTTGGTTTTTGCCAATCATATAAAAGGCGAATATCAATACAAACAATCCTGCCAGTACAAATACGCCGAGTTTAATATTGTTTCCTTCCTGGTTTGCCATGATTAATTATTCAAAAAACTGCTTTATTTTTTCATCATTTGAACGTTCAAGTTCCTCATAAGCACCTTCAATATAACATTTCCCGTCCAAAAGTAGTACTACCCTGTCAGCCGTGTTTTTCACGCAATTCATATCGTGCGAAATAATGATGGATGAGGTTTGATATTTCCTTTGTAATTTAATGATCAGGTTATCTATCTCTCTTGCTGTAACCGGATCGAGGCCGGTTGTCGGTTCATCGTACAAAATAACATCCGGCTTCAGTATCATCGTCCTTGCCAACGCAACCCGTTTGAGCATCCCTCCTGATAATTCTTCTGGCATCATATCAACGGTATGGGTTAAACCTACATTTTCCAGTGCCTCCATCACCAGGGCGTCCACATCCTTCTGCGAAAACCCTATCCAATGCCTGCGCAGTGGAAATTCGAGGTTTTCGCGCACGGTCATTGAATCATAAAGGGCATTGCCCTGAAAAAGAAAACCGATCTTTGTTCTTATCCGGTCAAGTTCATCGTGACTTAATTCGGGCACATTTTCTCCAAAAACCAGTATCCTGCCCTTATCCGGCCTTAACAAGCCGATGATACATTTTATCAAAACCGATTTACCTGCTCCTGATTTACCTAAAACAACCACGTTTTCTTCCTTTTTTACCACAAGGTTAAAATCATCCAATACCACATTTGGCCCAAAACGTTTGAAAATATGTTCAACAACAATAACATCTTCCCCAATGCTTTTTTGGGGATCTGTTAAAGCCGGTGTTTCATTTTTCAATACCATCACTAATAATTTAACCCGAGGATATCCGTTAACTGCACAGCCAGGAAATCAATTACAAAAATCAGAACGGAGGAAAGCACCACGGCAGAATTTGCTGAACTACCTACCCCCTGCGTCCCCTTGCTGGAATTATAGCCTTTAAAACAACCGATAAGACCAACGGCAAAACCAAAGAAAAATGTTTTGATCACCGCCGGCATTAAATCGCCAAAACTAAGCGTATCAAATATCTGCCAGAAAAATAGACGAAAATTGGTCACAGAACGGATGTTTACCCCGATATACGAGCCAAACAATGAAATCGCATCGCCTAATAATGTCAAAATGGGCAGCATTAATGTTGCTGCCACTATCCGGGTTGCCACAAGGTATTTAAAAGGGTTAGTGCCACTGACTTCCATTGCATCAATCTGCTCGGTTACTTTCATTGAACCAAGTTCGGCGCCGATACTGCTGCCAATTTTGCCTGCAAATATCAACGCGGTTATTACCGGCCCAATTTCACGTACTATGGCTACGCCAACCATAACAGGCAACTGTGATTCAACCCCGTAGGCAGTTAGTGAGGGCCGCAACTGGATGGTTAACACCAAACCCATAATGAGCCCGGTTAAACCGATAAGCGGCAGGGATTTATACCCGATGATAAAACATTGGTTTAACAGTTCTTTAATTTCATACCTGGGCTTTAATCCCATCGTAAAAAACCGACCGGCAAACCTTGCGATCCTGCCGGTTTCATCAAAAAATTCGCTTGCCTTCCATGTTAGTGCCATATTTACCAGGTATATTACATCAAAAACGAATGTTTATTTAATATAAATTTAAGGCAAAAAAGGCGATTATGAGTGATGCACCTCATCCAACATAGTGATAGAAGTCATAAACATGGATGTGCGGATATGCAGATGTGCAAATATGAAGATGTGCAGATGCGAGGATATAAATTATGCGAATCATCACATTGGCACACGTGAATTCAATCAGCTTTTAAACTCGTTATTAAATTTCCGGAGTGTTAATGAAAACCCGATACGAAAAATGCCGGCAATAATAAAAGCGACCTCAGTCAGTACAATTATATTTGCCGCACCAAAACCAGGATCAATAAATATCAGCGATGCTAATGCAATAATAATGAGGCCGGTGATTAATAACCATCCCCAGTCGGAAAAGCCATAACGCCGTATGTTGATGGCATTACCGACAGCAATTACGCCCCTGAATAGTATCCAAAAACCCAAAATAATGGGTAAAACAACCATGGTTATCCCGGGGTTTAAAAGCAGGAAAAGTCCGATTATCAAATCAATTATCCCGCCCGTTAATGTCCATCCCCAACTATTTAATACCTTGTAGTTGACCATGGAGAATACAATTTCGAATAAGCCCGCAGCAAGTACAATGAACGAAAAAGTAAAACTTAGTGCGATGTAGGATTCAACAGGCAAAAGAATCACCCAAGTGCCCATAACAATAAGCAAAACTCCTGAAAGTAAAATCAACCACCAGTGATCAACAATATTGTGAACCGTTTTGAAAGATGCAGTTTCCATTGTCTTATGTTTGTGTTAAAAAATTTCCGCCACAGCTTTTTCCCCTTTAACGGCAGTTACCTTTTCATTTTTTAAAATTGCTTCATTGATATTTTCAATCCCGCGAATAAGGGCATCCGGATTAAACGAAATACTATTGATTCCGCTTTCAACCAGTAATTGGGTAAATTCTTTTGAATCGCTCGGCGCCTGGCCGCACAGGCCCACTTTTTTGTGAAGTTTATTTGCCTTGCTGATCATCATTGTGATCAATTGTTTGCTTGCTGCATTTTGTTCATCAAACAAATCAGCGATCAAAGCCGAATCTCTGTCAATGCCGAGGGTTAACTGTGTGAGGTCGTTTGACCCGATGGAGAATCCGTCAAACACTTTGGCAAATTCTTCAGCGAGCAATACATTACTCGGTATTTCGGCCATTACAAAGATTTCAAGGCCGTTTACGCCCCTTTTTAATCCATAGGTGGCCATCAGATCCACAACTTTCTTTCCTTCTTCCACGGTGCGGCAAAATGGGATCATCAGTTTAACATTCGTCAGGCCCATTTCATCGCGGACTACCTTCATTGCTTCACATTCCATCCTGAAGCCTTCTTTATAGCCCTCATGATAATACCTGGATGCCCCCCTGAAACCGATCATCGGATTTTCTTCGTCGGGTTCAAAATATTTACCGCCAATTAAACCCGCGTATTCGTTCGACTTAAAGTCACTCATCCTTACAATTACCTCTTTAGGGTAAAACGCAGCCGCTATTGTAGCAACACCCTGCGATAATTTATCCACAAAGTAATCCTTCTTGTTTGCATATTGCCGGGTTAGATTTTCAATTTTCAGGCGTTCAACGTTGTCTCTTACCTCGTTATATTTTACCAGAGCCATTGGATGCACCTGTACGTAATTACTGATAATGAACTCAAGCCGCATTAATCCTACCCCATGGTTCGGGTAAAATGACAATTCAAAAGCCTTGTCGGGCTCGCCGATGATTAATTCTGCACTAACGTTATGGGCATCGGGTAATTTTATTTTACTGGTATCAATTATGGTTTCTTTCCAGTTTAATTTTCCGCGGTATACTACCCCTGTTTTTCCCTCGGAGCAGCAAAGCGTAATTTGTTCGCCATCTTTTATGGTATTAGTACCATCTTCTGTGCCTACAATGGCTACAGCACCCAATTCACGGGCTATTATGGCTGCATGGCTGGTTCGGCCGCCTTTGTTGGTTACAATACCGGCCACCTTTTTTAAAATGGGGTCCCAATCGGGGCTGGTGGCTTCGGTTACCAGTATATCACCTTCATGCAATTTGTATGATTCGTCCGGTGAAGCGAGGATCCTGGCATAACCACAGGTGATCATATTGCCAATAGCTTCTCCTGTAGTAATTTCTTCCCCCTTCTCTCCTATTTTGAATGATTTAACAAGCGGCACCTTTTTTTTGTTGTGAATGGTTTCGGGCCGGGCCTGTATAATGTAAAGCTGATGGTTGATCCCGTCTTTGGCCCATTCAAAGTCCATCGGGTGTTTATAGTGGTCCTCGATCACCATTGCCCATTCGGCTAACTTTTCAATTTCTTTATTTTCCAGAATAAATTTCTCCCTTAGTTCCCATGGAGTATCCTGGTTAATGGTTGCGTTTGTGTCGAGATCTTCATCATTACTGTCCTCAGCATAAACCAGCCTTTTACTTTTACTGCCAATATTTTTTTGAATTACAGCCTTCAATTTCTTTTTTAAGGATGGCTTAAAAACTAAAAACTCATCCGGCGTGGCTGTGCCCTGAACAATGTTCTCGCCAAGCCCCCAAACACCTGCAATATGTACCACATCCCGGAACCCCGACTCAGGTTCGAGCGTAAACCCAACGCCTGAACAGCTCAGGTCCGAACGAACCATCAGCTGAACCCCCACAGACAGAAATACCTTGTTATGGTCAAATCGCATATCTTCCCGGTATTTTATAGCCCTGTCAGTATAAAGCGATGCAAAGCATTGTTTAACTGCATATAGCAGCGCGTAGTGACCTTTAATATTTAAAAACGATTCATGCTGCCCGGCAAAACTGGCATTTGGCAGATCTTCAGCGGTGGCGCTGCTGCGAACGGCCACAGGCTTTTCATCATCTTCGCAAAGAAAATAATATGCGTCCACAATTGCTTCCATTAAATCATCCGGGATCACACCGTTCATAACCAATTTTCTTGCCTTCTCTCCGGTTTCTGCAAGGTTCGAAAAATCCTTTCTGTTCAAATCGCTCATTAATTGGTGAAGCTCCGTTTCAAGTTTATTAAAACTCATAAAATAACGGAATGCGGTGGTGGTAATAGAAAAACCATCAGGTATCATTATCCCTTTTGTGGTTAAATGGGTGAACATTTCGCCAAGTGATGCATTTTTTCCCCCTACTTCAGCAACATCATTCATTCCTGTTCCGCTGAATTTTTTTATGAACTTTTCCATTTTATTTTTGATTAGAAAGGGCTTCAACAAATTTTTAAATAATCCTGCCGCATATTTGCAGCGGCAGGATGAATTGGGTTGATCTCTTAATTTACTTTTACCTCTTTTTTTGCGGGTAAACTCTTTTCTGTTTTTTTGAGATCAATTTTAAGCACGCCATCTTTGTAATTTGCGTCGATTTTTTCTTCCAAAGCATTTTCGGGTAAACTAAAGGTGCGTGTAAACGAAGAACATGAAAATTCCCTGCGGGTATAGTTTTCCTTTTCTTCGTTCAGCTCGCTTTTTGTTTCAGCACTGATGGTAAGCAAGCCATTTTCTGTAGTGATCTTAAAATCCTCTTTTTTAAAGCCGGGAGCGGCTACCTCCAGTTCGTAATTGCCTTTTGTTTCGCGGATGTTTACCGCAGGCAATGTTTCACCGGTGAAAATTGGTTTTTCAAAAAACCTGTCTGTGTTCCAGAAATCTTCCATCATTGTCCGAAATGTTGGAAAACCATTTGTTTTTACTAATGTTGACATAGGAATTAAATTTAAAAAAGTTTACACTCAAATTTCATTTATCGAACCGCCTTATGCAATGACCTTAGTCATGCGAAATAGTGATACATATCAACCAAAAAAACCAACAGCAGACCTTACCTTTACTTTAGTATAAACAACTGTGTATAAGTCATTAAAATTAATAATGAAATGGATAGTTCAGCTGCTGAATCTCCCGAAAAAATTAACAATGCTGTTTACATTCAGTCTTTAGGCGCAGCTGAAACTGTAACAGGCTCAAAACATTTATTGCTCACCCCCGATTTGCATATTTTGGTTGATTGCGGATTATTCCAGGGAATTAAATCCCTGCGTGAAAAAAACTGGGATCTGCCGCCTGTAAAGCCGTCATCTATCGGCGCAATGATTCTTACCCATGCACATCTGGACCATTGCGGCTACATACCCCTGCTGATTAAAAACGGCTATGGGGGCAAAATATACATGAGCAAACCTACCCGCGATTTAACTGAATTAATTTTAAGGGATAGCGCAAAATTACAGGAAGAAGATGCTCAAAAAGCCAATAAGTACGGCTATACGAAACATGCACCGGCTTTGCCATTGTATGATACGGCTGATGTAGAAGCAGCATTACCTCACTTTGTACCGGTAAATACCGGGGAAATGCACCGGTTAAATGATAACATCCAGTTTCAATTTTATCCCGCCGGCCATATCCCCGGTGCCTGTTCGGCAGCCATTAGCTGTTATGGGAATACAATAATTTTTTCGGGAGATATCGGCCGTTATGATTCCGAGCTTCTTCCGCCGCCAACACATCCTGCCAAAGCCGACTATGTTGTTATGGAATCAACCTATGGCGACCGGCTTCACGAAACTGATAATGTTGGACAGCAGCTGGCTTTTATTGTTAACGAAACCCTTGCCCGTGGCGGAAATGTATTAATCCCCTGTTTTGCTGTTGGAAGGGCGCAGGAAGTGATGCATCTGCTGTATAAACTTAAAGCTTCGAAAAGCATTCCTTCGTCAGTGCCGATGTTTCTGGATAGTCCAATGGCAGCCTCTGCCGACAAAGTATTGATCAGATACCCCGATTGGATCAAGATCAGTGAAAAGGAAGTTGCACAAATGTTTAGCGGCGTAACCATAAACCAGGATTATGAGGGTACGGCGCAAATCATCAAACAAAAAGGAAGCAAAATCATCCTGGCAGCCAGCGGGATGCTTACAGGTGGCCGGGTATTGGAATACCTCAAACATTACATCACCGATTCGCGAAATACGATCCTGATCATCGGCTACCAGGCAGAAGGTACTAGAGGAAGAGCGCTTTTAAACAATGCCCATGAGATAAAAATTCACGGACAATATTATGCTGCCAGAGCGCATGTAAAAGAGATTGGCGGACTATCCGCACACGCCGACCAGGCTGAGTTGATTACCTGGCTGAAGGAGTTTACAGATGTACCTTCACGGGTATACCTTGTGCATGGTGAGCCATGCGCGCAGGAAGCTTTGCGGGTAAAAATAAAGGATGAATTACACATTAAAGCCAGCATATTAAAAGAGGACCGGAAAGAGTTCTTATTCGCCATTTAAACCTGCATCTACTAATTAAAAAACAATGTCTGAAATTATAACCATAACCTTTAACCCTGCCGTCGATAAAAGCATATCCATTGCGGAATTGGTACCTGATAAAAAATTAAAGTGCCAACACCCCGTTTATGAACCCGGCGGAGGTGGTATTAATGTTGCCCGCGCAATTAAAAAACTTGGGGGTAATGCTATTGCAATTTACCTCGCAGGCGGCGATACCGGGAGAAAAATCACACACTTGCTTAAAAATGACGGGGTTGAATCTATAGCGATAGAAACAGCGGAAAGTACCAGGGAAAATCTTATCGTGGCAGATATCGCGAACGACAAGCAATACCTTTTTGATATGCCCGGGCCCGAAATATATGTGCAGGAGTGGCAGCAATGCCTGGATACTATAGAAAACCTGCCCGGGGTAAAATTCATTGTAGCCAGCGGAAGTTTACCGCAGGGAGTTCCTTCAGATATTTTTGCGAGGGTTGCGATGATTGCGCGAAGGAAAAATGCGAAACTGATAGTCGATACAACCGGCGAAGCTTTGAAACAGGCGGTACAAGCCGGTGTTTATTTAATAAAACCAAATTTAAAGGAGTTAGCCGCACTTACGGGGAATGAAGAACTGGGTATTGAAGCAGTAGCAGGTGTTGCACGCCAATTAATTGAAAAAGGGAAAGTTGAAGCGGTGGTAGTTTCGATGGGGCCAAACGGCGCTATGCTGGTTACTAAACACCTCGTTCAAACGATTCTCCCGCCCCACATAAGAGAGATAGAAACCACTGTGGGCGCAGGCGATAGCATGGTTGCCGGAATCGTGCTGAGTTTGTCAGCAAATAAAAATTTAATTGAAGCCGTTCAGTATGGTGTTGCATGTGGTACCGCAGCTACAATGAAACCCGGCACAGAATTATGTGCAAAGGACGACGCGGCACTGTTCTATGATATGATCCGGAACCAGGCGCAACTAAAGACTTATTGATTTGCAGCGATATAGCTTTTTAGCAGGCTATTTTTCCCAAACGTCCTCCAGGAGCCACCGGAATGGTTTAATTTTAGTTTCCGGCTTAAGGTTAAATTGTTTGATACTTTTATTAATAATCAGTTCAACGGCTTCATCAATACTATCGGTTACCAAAAACAGGTGAGCATCATTGGCAGCGATGGTACCGTTTTTTTTCATTTCTTCAATATGACCGATAAGGGCCAGGTGGTATTCCTTTCCAAAAATAATGATCGGAAAATCATTGATCTTATGGGTTTGTATTAACGTGAGCGCTTCAAAATATTCATCTAAAGTTCCATAGCCTCCGGGCATTACCACAAAGGCAAAAGAGTATTTAACCAGCAAAATTTTGCGGATGAAAAAGTGTTTGATGTAGATCCATTTATCGAGGTATTGATTAGGTTTTTGTTCTACCGGAAGCACAATATTGCAACCTACCGATCTGCCATTCACATCTTTTGCGCCGCGATTTGCGGCCTCCATTAAACCTGGTCCACCGCCGGTAAGGATGGTGAAACCTAATTTTGCAAAGGCAGCGGATGCTTTACGGGTTAATTCATAATAGGGATGATCTTCTTTAAAGCGGGCAGAGCCAAAAATGGTGATACAGGGGCCAATAAAATGGAGTGCCCGGAACCCCCGGATGAGTTCAAACATGGTTTGAACGGTGAACTTAAATTCTTTCCACCTCGATTGCGGGCCGGCGAGAAATACAATTTCGGATTGGTTCATAGCTGGGTTAATTCTGAAACCAATATAGTAATTAATCTGATGCTTTAGTTACCAGGCACAATCAGTATTGGGATTTGCGTAAAAACAGCGATGTTCCTTTCCAGGTTTTTTTTGAAAAGATGATTGAAAAAATGATACTTTTTATGGGCTGTGGCCAGTATTTCCATACCGTTTTTTTCAACCACACTGCCGATAGCAGATTGTGCGTCCATCTCGCGCCGGTCAAAATAGTTGAGCTGCCCGTAGTTAATGTTTGAAACTATCGTATCCCTGAATATGGCTGCAGCTTCTTGATTTAAAAGCCTCGGCAAACCATCGGTACCAACGTGCAACAGGGAAATATCTGACTTTAACGGTGCTGCAAATTTTGTTAAAAGAGTTAATGTATTTAAGTCGCAATACCTGAAGTCGGTAACGTAGAAAATATTTTTTACCGGACGGAATTTTACCTGATGATGGATCAGCAAAATAGGGCAAGGTGCAGCATCAACAACGCCACGGATATTATTCCCGAATAAAAAGCCGGGAAAATCATTGGACTGACGGGCGCCCATAATAATCAGATCGATATGATGATCCGCAACAAATTTTTGAATGAAAATATTAAAGCTCCCGATTTGAGCAAAACAACTTATTTTGGGCTGAAAATCCGGTTTATCATTTAAAAGGTTTTGAAGTTTTTTTGCCTCTGATTCAAGTTTTACAATTGCATCAGCAACCTGATCCTCCTCCTCCTTACCTCCTGCAGTTACGGGTGATACATCCTGAACCATTATTGCATAAAACAAAACCAGGTTGGCTCTTGAGGCCACCGCCAATTTCACCGCATATTCCGCCGCATTTCCTGCAACCTCTGAAAAATCAGTAAGTACAAGTATATTTTTCATCCTTTACAATAATATTATAATTCAAACAAACATTGGTATTTGACCGGTAATTACCAATGACACAAATCACTTTTCAAAGATATGGTACATGTACACCATCATCTCCATTGAAAACATAAATATGAATAATAATATCCATATTTATGGAAATTGCGGTAGAAATTTGATTTTGATGACAGGTTTCAGCAGGGCATCTCTTGAATACGATGGGCGCATGCTTGCAAAACCGAACAGCTTTCTTTGTTTTAACTCGACACCGTTCTTTAATCTTAACCGGGCGGTTTCATAATTTAATACCCCGTTTCTTTATTTCATCAGCAAGCTTTTCAGGAATTGGCCTGCATGCACAATTTTTCTGATGGGCCAGATGCCATTCAACCCTTTGTTCAAAAGTCGGATTTTTGGGCATCGGGTTTTTCAGATGCCATTCCTTATTAATTTTCATAGGTTCCGGTTTATCTCAACAGCGCTGGTTAAATTAAATCAGTCCGCATTACTTAAAATATCCAACCGAATATATTTCAAATAGCTTTTACATTGTGGGTTGATGACCAATTGGAAATACCAGCAAGGGCAGCTTAATATGGCGCGCCAGTTTTTGCGTATGACTGCCGGCAAAAATCCGGTCGATGATACTGTGCTGCCGATGTACCATAGCAAGTATGTCTATCTGCCCGTGTTCTGTGAGCCAGTCCAGGCCATGGTCAACGTCCATACTTTTAATATGGCGGTAATAAATTTTAGGATAGTCAATTTTGCCGGTAATGTCACTTAAAAAAGCATCCACCTTGTGCTGATGTTCATGTTTATCATACGTTTCGTCAGTAATATGCGCAATAAGTATTTCGGCATTAAAAGATTTGGCCAAACCGCTTATAGAGTTTATAACGTCGATATCAGCCTTGCTTAAATCTGTCGCAAACGCAATTTTTTTAATCCCGTTAAATACAAATTTAGCCGGCACTAATAAAACCGGAAACCTGGCTTTTTCAATCATCTTCCGGCTGCTGCTTCCCAAAATAAACCTGCTCACTAACCCTGCGCCCGACATGCCCATCACCACCAGTGGCAATTTCTCTTCTTCAACAATGTCGGCTACTACATCTGCAACCGGACCAACCTCGCTGAGATATTCAACAACCGGGTGATATGATTCAGCATCATTAAATACCTTTTCCTGTTCCATTAATTTTTCGGCGAAAATTTTCAATTCTTCCGTTGTTTCGTATTTAACAGAAGTATAATCTTCCAGCGGCCATACAACTTGTGAGGCCATTGGCGTTTCTAAGGGAACTAAAAATGCATTACATAATTTTATTCCTGTCTGCATGCCTTTTGCAAGGTGCAAAGCATAACGGGCAGCATTCTCAGCTGCAGGGAAAAAATCCGTTGGTACTAAGATGGTTTTCATAACAGATCATTTTAAATAGACTGATGAAATTAACTGATATAAAGTTCAGGATTAACTAATGTAAAAAGAATGACATTAGTCACTTAAATCATTGATAATAATCCGAATAAACACCGTTAACACTTGGAATTAATGCAATAAATATGGGTCTAAAAGAATATCGCCAGTTTAAGATTGACAAAAAAAGGCACGCCCGGTGTATAACTTACCTGATCAACCGGGGCTGTTTCCCCCTTTAGCTGCGATGTATATTCAAATTGTGATTCATCCCATTGGCGGTTAAAGAGGTTTTCGATGGCGATGCCAATTTCGTATCGCTTCTGTGTATAGTTCAGCGAAAGGTCTGTTATGAAATAGCCTCTTGCAGTGAGGGTGTAATCACTATTGGCAGCCCGGTTGTGTAAATACCTGTAACTAATACCGCCGTTCAAGCCATTTTTTAACCTGAAATCCAAACCCGCGGTACTGGTAAAAGTCGGGGCCAGCGGTACATAGTCGTGCCCCTTTAAACTGTCAATATACCTTGGCCTTGCTAAGTTAGCGTTGAGGCTGGCAAATAACCATTGCGTAAACTGGTAACGTGCGGAAAAATCAATTCCTATTCTTGACGTTTTTCCTGCCGGTGAAACAGGCCCGGCCGGCTGGGCAATAAGGTCTTGCCTAAAGGTAAATTCCTGTTGCAGGTATAGGTACCAGAACGCGGCATTTATATAGAGGTTTGTGCAGGGTTTCCAGTTAATCCCGAGATCGATCCCATAGGCAGCGGGTAGAATTTCGAATCCCTGGTTGGCTATTACCACCCGAGCATCATTGGAGTGAAAACCTTTCCCGGCCTTTAAATACAACTGAAAATTATTATCAAATGTATATTCCACATTCAGTTTTGGGCTTAAGGTTGTACTATGCGCGCCTGGATTTTTATCCGCAAAGATGGCGTTTGAAAAAGGATCGGAATCAGGCGCGAGGTTTTGATAATAAAAATGAAAATAGTCGGCTCTTAAACCTAAATTAAAAAGCCATTTCCCGGTTCTTGCTGTTTCGTCAAAATACCCGTTCAAATTTAGTTCGTTCGCACGCCCATATTGCAGAAAACCGATAAACTGCCCGTTTTCGGTATGATCGAGTTCAAGCGGGTCAATATGGTCGTACCTGGCACCTGCGCCGGCAGTGGTGGTAAAAGTAGTATTGTTGACTATAGCTGATTTTGAAATTTTCCAGGTGTAACCACCGAGATCCCTTGTTTCCTTTTGCCTGAATTCATCGCCGGTAGTGGGAAAATAATAAAAAAATGAAAAATTTGAAATAAGGTTAAAGTAATAATGCGAATACCATAACTGGTTTTCCATCGTCCAGTTGTCCCCTAAATTGCTTGTTAGTTTCAAAATGATATTCGTCCTGGCGGTATGGCCGCCCTGCGCCGAATCAAGCACCCCGAAGCGGCCGGCGATATAGCCCTCTGCAACCGCCCTGTCTGGGATTTCGCCCGAGGCCCGCCAGTCTGACTTTAATGTGGATGCGATGGCGACCAATTTATTGTTGCTGTCAAGCTGTGTTGTAAACTTGCCAAAAACGTTATACCGTGAGAATTGCTCGGGCAGCACAAACGGTCCTCCGTTTGAATATAAGCGTTCGGCTGCGATATAGGCGCTTTGCCCCTTTTTTCTTGCTTTTTCATTCAGCAGATTTATCATAGCCAACAGGCGCAGGGTTTGAAATTGCCCTGCTTCCACCTTTATTTCATCACAGTCCAATACATTTTTTGTATTGTAGGCAACATAGCCCGCGGTTGTGAAATCGCCTCTATCAGTATAGTAAGGTCCTTTACCAAAGTCGTAACCCGAAACAGTTTCGGGGATCAGAAAATGCAGGTCGGCATAGCCCTGCCCATGGGCATTCGAAACCATATTCGCCGGGATACCATCGACTGAAATATTTACATCCGTTCCATGGTCGGCATCAAAACCTCTCAGAAATATTTGCTCAGCTTTACCGCCGCCCTGGTGCTGCGCGATGAATAACCCGGGCACCAACCGCAAGAGGTCCTGCGCCGATTTTGCCGGCTGCATATTCAGATCGAGATTACTGAGCGTTTTATAGGTATCCAGCGTTTCGGAATTGCTGATCATAACATCTTTAAGGGTAATTATACCTTTTTCGAGTGCTATCAGCATGGATTTTCCAAGTACGGCCTTTAACACTTTGGGTTTATATCCTATAAAAGAAACCAAAACACCGGTTCCTTTAACATTATGTAAAACAAAGTTCCCGTTCTTGCCGGTAACAGTTTTATTTCCTGTTTGCAGATCGGTTATTACTGCCGACTCAATGGGTTCCCTTGTAAGTGTATCAAAAACCTTTCCTCTGATATTTTTCTGCTGGGCAAATGAAAAATTGAAAATTAGCAGGCTAAAAACTAAAAGTATAAGTTTATTCATCTACGCAAAGGAAACAATTATGGCAAAATAAATGTTCATAATTCAATTATGTGATTTAATGCAGGAACAAAAATAACTTATCCGTAAATTTTAATACTTTCCTGTGCCGTTAATGGTTAAACCAGCAGATTATCTAAGATCACTTTGCCCCCATATAGCAAACACAGTACCGATGTAGCTATTATCAGCATGCTTTGAAGAACAGGCGCCTGTATTAATTTTTTTGAAAACGGCACGCTGAACAAACCTGCGGCAACCAGCATACCACCGATACAACCTGCACTGAATATGACCAGAAAAACAATTCCCTGGGCTGGGCTTTTAATTTGCGACATGGCTATAATAACCAATGCCCCGCTGCCGGCAAGCCCATGAACCAAACCTACGCCATAAGCCAGTTTATGCGAATGATCGTGCGTGTGGACATGGAGCTGGGTGTGCCTGAAGTTTTGCTTTGGCGCAAAATGTACATGCAGGTGCTGATGTTCTCCCCCGGTATGAATATGCCCGTGTTTATGTATGACAAGTTTTTTGCCGCGAAAAAATTTCAGCAAACGGTAAACGGCCAGGGCGATCAGCATTAAACCAACCGTCACCTCAAAATAATGAAAACTGTGTTCCGAAATCCCTACTTTAAACAGGATCATCAATACACCGATAAAAACAATGGTTGATGAATGGCCAAGTCCCCAGAATATACCATCTTTAACCGACGACCAGATATGATCGCGCCGGGAAACGATGTTGCTTACTGCCAGCAAATGATCGGCTTCAAAAGCATGGGTAAACCCGGCGTAAATTGTAAGTAAAAGTGGAAAGGTGAACATGCCTGATTTGGTTAAATATTGTAAAAACTATTTTTTAGTATATCGTTAATTTATTTATTTGATATTTTTAGCAAATCCTTGGCAATTGTTCGCCCGGCAACATATTTACTACCCTTCTACCGCCAATATTACTTTTCATTATTACCTGCCTGGGATGATCCATGGTCATCTCCCCCACAATGCTTGCCATTGAACCGTGCTCCCATTTCTGTAGTTTGGTTAAAAAAGCATCTGCAACTGCGGCGTCAACTATGGCGACAAATAAACCTTCGTTAGCTACATACAAAGGGTCAAAACCGAGCATTTCGCAGGCGCCATAAACTTCGTCCTCAACGGGAATATCTTTTTGTGAGATATCAACACCCAGCTTTGCTTCGTTGGCAATTTCGTTTAGCACGGTTGCCAGCCCTCCCCTGGTCGGGTCGCGTAAAAAGTGGATGGCTTCGCCAAATTCATCAAGCAGTTCTAAAACTATTTTGTTTAGCGGCCGTGTATCGCTGCTGATGGTGGTTTCAAACTGCAATCCCTGGCGATGGCTAACGATGGTAATACCGTGCCTTGCCAGCGGGCCACTCAGAATAATTTTATCGCCTGCCTTTATGTTTGCGGCATCAATATTAGCTTTTGGATGAACAATGCCAATCCCCGTTGTATTTACAAATATCTTATCCCCTTTGCCCCTTTCAACCACTTTGGTATCGCCTGTAACTATTTGCACCCCCGCTGCTTCGCAGGCTACCTTTATACTGACCAGGATTTCCCAAAACTCGGTCATTTTTAAACCCTCCTCCAAAACAAACCCGAGCGTAAGATATTTTGCAGACGCGCCGCACATCGCCAGGTCATTCACAGTCCCGTTAATTGCGAGATCGCCTATGTTCCCGCCTTCAAAAAATATGGGCGACACCACATAGGTATCGGTGCTCATGGCTACTTTTCCATCAAGGTTAAAAATGGCGCCATCATGTTTTTTATTGAGCAGTTCGTTTTCAAGTAATTTGAATACGCCTGCCTCCAGTAACTGGCTGGTAAGCGTACCGCCGCTGCCATGTCCCAAATTAATGGTATCAAAATCGAGTTTGGGTATGGGACAGGAGAGATTCATATTGGTGAGTGGTGAATGGTGAGTGGTGAATGGTGAATGATTTTTTTATTTTAACAAATATCCAATGACTTAATGACCCAGTGACCTAATGACAAATGACTAATGACAAATGACTTCCAATCCAGTTGCCATGTAAAAATTATAGTAGGCCGCGCATGCACCTTCGCTGCTGACCATTGGCGCGCCTAATGGCTGCACAGGGGTGCATTTTGTTCCGAAATTCGGGCATTTATCCGGCTTTATCTTGCCTTTCATTACATCGCCTGATAAACAGGTTAAATCCTCATGCGATCCGGCAATATCAATTTTAAATTTCTTAACGGCGTCATAAGTGCTGTATTGCTCTTTTACGCCATAACCGCTCCGGGGTATTTCACCAATGCCGCGCCACTCCCTGTCGGTGACTTCAAATATTTCGTCAATTGCCTTAACGGCATTTTTATTACCGCCGGTTTCAACTACGCGGGTATACTGGTTTTCCAGTTTATACTCACCTTTTTCCAGCTGTTTAACCGCCATTAAAATACCTTCGAGCAGATCCACAGGCTCAAAGCCGGTAACAACGATCGGTATTTTATATTTTTCAACAATCGGGTAATACTCCCCTATCCCCATGATAGCACAAACATGCCCGGCGCCTAAAAAGGCATCTACCTTACATTGTTTATCACTCATTATGGCTTCCATGGCTGGTGGCACTAAAACATGAGAGGTAAGGATAGAATAGTTTTTTATGCCTTCCCTAAAAGCATGGATCACTGAAAGCGCATTGGCCGGTGCAGTGGTTTCAAATCCCACGGCAAAAAAAACAACTTCCCTGTCCGGATTTTCTTTGGCGATTTTTACAGCTTCAAGCGGTGAATATAAAATGCGGACATCCGCACCTTTTGATTTTGCTTCGAGCAGGCTAATCCCGCTTCCGGGCACGCGGATCATATCACCATACGAACAAAGGATCACGTTATGATCTACAGCCAAATGCACTGCCTTGTCAATAAGATTGACCGGTGTAACGCAAACCGGACAGCCGGGTCCATGCACCATTTGCACATTCGACGGCAGCATATTAAGGATCCCGTTTTTGACCAGTGAATGGGTTTGTCCGCCGCACACTTCCATAATGTTCCAGTTGCCTTTTACAGTTTGCCTGATTTCTTTTAGGAGGGCATCCACTACTTCCGGTGAACGAAACTCTGATACATATTTCATATTACTGAATCGTATATTTTTTTTACATTTTCCGGATCATTATCTGAATCCGCTTCAGAGTTATTTGGTTTAACCGTACTCACAACGGGAACAGTTGTTATCTTATTCTCATAATAAACCATTTGCCCGAAGGAGATATTCTCGTCATTGGGCGATAGTTCCCGATGAAAACACAAATGGTATTTGCCTGCATATTTGTTTTTAATCCAGTCGACTAACAATGCATTTTGAAAAACACCGCCGCTAAAACAAATGTAATTTACACCCATGTCCATGGCAATACTGCCAATTAAACAGACCAATGAATAGTGAAATTTTGCAGCGATATAGTTTGTTGCTTTGCCATTTTCAATATCCATCATTATTCCCCGCATCAATGCATCGGTAGGTACCCGATTTAATGGCGCACCCTCTTCAAAATAGGATCCATCCATTATTAAACCATTTTCTGCAACATAATCCTCAGCTAATGTTTGCAAATACATGGCGGCTTCGCCTTCGTAAGTTTGTTTGTCGCATATACCAAGCAGGGATGCAACCGCATCGAATATCCGCCCTACAGATGAGGTAAAAAGCTTTGCCGTTTTTATCAGTGAGTAGTAATTATTCCATTCTGTAACGCTGAATTTTTCTTTAAGAAGGGCTGATTGTTCAGAAACATTATACGAAGCGCATAAGGCTGCAATACGCGGTTCCAGAGCAGTTTTATCGCCTGCAATGGTCGGGAAACAATCAAAATGGTTAATCCGTTGTATTTTGTTGTTTTCATATTGAAAAAACTCGCCGCCCCAAATATTTCCATCGTTTCCTAAGCCGGTGCCATCCCAAATCACCCCTAAAATGGGTTCACTCTTGTGCAACAAATTATTTTCGGCAAGCACAGCGGCAAAATGGGCCTCATGGTGCTGAACAAGTTTTAAATCAACCTCAAATTTTCCGGCCAGTTCGCGGGCGTATTGTCGCGAGAAATAACCGGGGTGCTTATCTGCAGTAATAACATCGGGCTTTACGGCATACATATCCAGCCAATGCTCCAGGGTGTGCCTGTACATCAGCTGCGATTCAAAGCTTTCACCGCTGCCTAAAAACTGGCTCACAAAAATATTCCCATTTACTGCAAGGGTAAAACTGCTTTTTAAAAATGCTCCTGTTGACAGAATGCACTGATTAGTTTTGGGTTTATAACGGATGAAGGCTGGTGCGTACCCCCTCGACCGACGTAAAACAATTGTTTGCATAGTATATTTTGAAACCTGCAGAACGCTGTCATCCTGGGGAATAACAATCTCACGATTATGCGTAACAACATAATCAGCTATATCAAATAAATAATCCAGGGCATCTTCATCTTTATAAATAATCGGCGAGCCCGAAATATTGGCGCTTGTCGCTATCAAAGGTTTTCCGAAGTCGCTGGCTATTAAATCAAAAAGTGGATTATAGGGGATCATCACCCCTATCCTTTTTAAGCCCGGAGCAATAGCTGAAACTGCAAGTTCATCAAAAGCAGTCCGTTTGGGGTACAGCAACACTACGGGCGCCGCTGTACTTTCCAGTAATACTTTTTCCTGCTTATTTAGCTCAAAGCTATTTTCAACAGAATCAATACCCGAATACAAAACTGCAAAGGGTTTAGTTGGCCGGTGTTTGCGGCTGCGTAATAGTTGAATTACCTGTACATTATTTGCATCGCATACCAGAATATAGCCACCAATGCCCTTTATTGCCAGTATTTTGCCCTCAGTCAGCAAGTTTTTGATGGCGGATAAAACTGTTTCGGTATTATTTGAAAGCATTGTTGATGCCTCCCTGTACAAACTAAGCCTGATGCCGCAATCGGTACAGGAGTTGGTTTGCGAAAAAAACCGCCGGTCAGCAACATTTGTATATTCCACCTTACAGGTATTACACATTGAAAAGTCATGCATGGTTGTAGCATGTCTTTCGTAGGGCACATTGCCGATAATGGAATATCGTGGACCACATCGCGTACAGGTGATAAATGGATACCTATACCGGCGGTTATTGGGGTCATGTAATTCGGCAAGGCAATCGGGGCAAACAGCCAGATCCGGCGACAGCAACACCTGCTTTTGGCACATATCATCGCCTTTCACAACAATTGAAAAATCCGTAAACCTTTGGTCAGCTATTTTAACAAGCCTGGCTGAAATAACCTTTGACCTTAGGGGTGCGCCAAGTTTTATTTTCTCAAAAAACAAGTTTGCTTCCCCTTCAGTAGCATTAAAGAAAATATTTACACCATTACTGTCGTTTTTTACATATCCTTTCAGGTTTAGTTCTTTGGCCAAATGGTAAACCATAGGCCTGAAACCTACGCCCTGCACAATTCCGTTGATATGGATATGATACGTTTTCAAGCTATGACAAATTATTCATGTTCTCAAATGTATCCATGTAATGATATAGGTTTAATAAGGAGTATCACGTTCAACTGTGATAGTTATCATATACTTATGCTGCCAAACCGGATAAATTTGAATTAAAAATAGCATCAGCGAAATAAATGTGTCCCAAATGAAAACGATGTAAGCCATGCATGAACTTTCAATTGTCATGAATATCATTCAAATAGCGGAGCAGCAGGCAAAAGCGGCCAATGCCACGCTAATAGATGAAATTGAGCTTGATATTGGTACAATGAGCGGAATTGACATGGAGTCGATTGATTTTGCCTGGAAACAGGCTGTTAAACAAACCATGCTGCAAAATGCGGTCAGGAAGGTAAACTGCATCGATGCCAGGGCGAAGTGCCTTAATTGCAATGCGGAATTTGCTATTAAAAATTATTATGACGCGTGTCCGGTTTGCGGGGCGCATTTGCTTGATATTTTGCAGGGAACTGAACTCAGGGTAAAATCAGTGACGGTTAGCTAATTAATATTTTTAACGATTGAAAAATAATGAATAAAGTGAATTAAAAGCAACGGTCAGTGCGGTTCCCCTCTTGAGAGGGGTGGAGGGGTGTGTTAATGAACATGCGGCAAACACACCCCTACCACAACACATCCGGTCGCCCCCCCTCTCAAGAGGGGAACCGCGAATTATTAATATTTTAATAAAGATATAAACGATAAAATTATGTGTGCAACATGTGGCTGCGATTCGGGCAGCAAAACCACTTACAAGCTTCTTGATAAAGACGATCACGATCATCCGCACAATCATGTACATCCGCATACGCATGATCATGACCATGACCATTCACAACCAACCCAGAAAACAATAATTGACGTGGAGCAGGATGTGCTGTCGCAGAATAATTTATTGGCGCAAAGAAACCGGGGCTATTTTGAAGGGAGGAATATTTTAGCGCTAAACCTTGTTAGTTCACCGGGTTCGGGTAAAACCTCCCTGTTGGAAAGAACCCTGAACGACCTTAAAGGCGAACTTGAATTTGCGGTAATAGAGGGAGATCAGCAAACCACCAATGATGCCGACCGCATACAGGCAATAGGGACAAAAGTTACTCAAATTAATACAGGCAAGGGATGTCATTTAGATGCACACATGATTTTGCATGCGCTGCAGGGGATGAAGCCAAAAGAAAATTCCGTTTTATTTATTGAGAACGTTGGCAATTTAGTTTGCCCGGCCATGTTTGACCTCGGTGAAAAAGAAAGAGTGGTGATCATCAGTGTTACCGAGGGCGATGATAAGCCGCTGAAATATCCCGATATGTTCCATTCATCAACGCTTTGTATCATCAATAAAATTGATCTGCTCCCCTACGTGCCTTTCGATATTGAAAAAGTAAAATCAAACGCAAAAAAGGTAAATCATCATTTAGATATCATTGAGCTTAGTTGTACCTCGGGCGAAGGTTTGCCTTTATGGTACAACTGGCTAAAATCAAAAGTATTGCAGCCGGAAGCGGTTTGATAATAACAATAAATAATGTGTCCAGCGGTTAAAAATTTTACCAATGAAAATGATAATCAATTGAAAATATGTTGGTTATTACGGCTCCCCTCTTGAGAGGGGGTGCGCCCGGAAGTGTTGTGGCGGGGGTGTGTTAACCGATATGCTGGTTAACACACCCCTCCACCCCTCTCAAGAGGGGAATCGCACGGGCCGGGCTTTAATTGGAGCCTTTTTCATTATTACCCAATCGCTAAACGCGTTAATAAATCACCCGGTTAAAAAACTGTTTTTAATATACAAACAATATGTGCCTTGCAATTCCCGGTAAAATTTTAGAGATCAGCACCCAATTGGATGATCTGTACAGAACGGCCAAAGTATCTTTTGGCGGGATCCGGAAAGAAATAAACCTATGCATGGTACCCGAGGCGCAGGTTGGCGATTATGTACTGGTGCATGTAGGCGTTGCCATCAGCAAAATTGATGAAGAAGAGGCATTAAAGGTGTTCCGTTACCTGGAGGGTATGGGTGAAGTGGAGGAGTTGGATCCGAAGGGCGATTGAAATTCAGGAAAGGGTTGATTAATTCAATTACAAGATTATTGATGCACTCTAATAAGTTCGCCTTGCACACCGATATCGTCCAAAACCAATTCCAGGTATTTTTTTAACCTGTATCCGTACACAAGTATAGTGACATAGGCTGGCGTTAAAACAATGATCCACGCAAATATTAACATAAGGTATTTACCAGTACCTGGTACAAGCCATAGTAATAAAACACTAAAAAATATCAAAAAGCCCACTAATATCCAAATCCCCCACTTTAAAGGTTTAACATCAGCAACAATCTCGGTCGATCCGTTGCCGGCATTAAAGTGCAGGATAATAAAGCCTATGCCACCATACGGGCTATAGAAAATTGGATCTCTCTTTATTATTGCCCTGTAATCATCAACCTGTATTTTCTTATAATTGATATTTTTAAAAGTAAACCAACTTGTTTCCTTATTAGCTTTTTCAATGCGCTCCTTAAATGAATTAACAATAGTTTCTTTGGATTGAGATGTTGTTATTGTGTATTTTCGGTTCAGTTTATCTGTCAAGGCCATATGCTAAAGATATAAATTTTATTTTTTAGAATTGTAAACATTCTCTGCCAGGTTTTTTGCGAAGCACAGTTTTAAAAGCACTATCACTAAACATAATAAAAGTAAATATCATGACCCAAGTAATCGTAGTAATTGGCGCCGGATCAATCGGCCAGGCTATTGCAAGGCGTGTTAGCGCGGGCAAACACATTTTGCTGGCTGACTTGCGCGAACAAAATGCCGATGCTGCCGCCAAAGTCCTGAGCGATGCCGGTTTCACGGTGACCACAACGACCGTCGATGTGTCATCACGTGCCTCCGTTCTGGCGCTTGTTGAAAAAGCTACGTCGCTTGGTAACGTATTTGGTGTTATCCATGCCGCCGGTGTTTCTCCATCCCAGGCCTCACCTGAAACTATCCTTAAGGTAGATCTTTACGGAACTGCGCTTGTGCTGGAAGAATTTGGCCGGGTGATCGCAGCCGGAGGCTCGGGCGTCGTTATCGCTTCACAATCAGGACATCGCTTAGCACCCCTCTCAACTGAACAAAATGCAGCGCTGGCAACTACACCTGTCGAAGAGCTGCTCCATCTCCCTTTCCTTCAACCCGGTCAGGTGAAGGACTCCCTTCACGCTTACCAGCTTTCAAAGCGCGGAAATTCCCTGCGGGTAATGGCCGAGGCAGTCCGCTGGGGTAAGCGCGGAGCGCGGGTAAATACCATCAGCCCCGGTATTATTATTACACCGCTGGCGAACGATGAATTAAAAGGGCCACGTGGTGACGGCTATCGCCGGATGATCGAAATTTCCGCTGTGGGCCGGGCCGGCACACCGGATGAAGTGGGCAACGTTGGCGCATTGCTGATGGGAACAGATGGTGCATTTATTACGGGCAGCGATTTCCTGATGGATGGTGGCGTTACTGCGGCTTACTGGTATGGTGACCTGGCTCCAAAACCGGAATAATTTGATTTTTTACGCAAATGAAAAATGTAATTATCCTCGGAGCGGGCGGCAATATAGCAAGACATGTTATTGATATCTTAGTAAAACGAAATGATATCAACCTGACCTTGTTTTTGCGTAATGCAAGCCGGCTGAAAAATATGAATGTTTCCAATTGCGGTATCATCGAAGGTGATGTCCTGAATTTTAATCAGCTTAAAGAAGCCATCAGCGGGCAGGATATTGTGTATGCGAACCTTGCAGGAGACCTTGAGGAAATGGCCAAAAATATTGTGAAAGCAATGGACGAAACCGGGGTTAAAAAACTCATTTTTATCAGTTCAATAAACATTTACAGTGAACCCCTGCGACCTGTTTTAAAGCCTTACCGCAGGGCTGCTGATGTGATAGAAGCTTCTGCCCTCGAATACACCATCCTGCGGCCCGCCTGGTTTACAACTGATGATGAAATTGATTATGAAACAACCTGGAAAGGCGAACCGGAGAAAGGGTCGGTAATTTCTCAAAAAAGCCTGGCAACGTTCATCACAGAAATTATTGAATACCCGGAGAAATACGCCCGCGAAAACCTGGGGATTAGCAAACCGGGGTCTTAAATAGCGATTGCTGGTTGATATTACTTGTGGCGTATTCTAAAATTAGCGGCGGGTGTCATGGTGAGTGTTTAGGCATTAAAGATACAAGAATTTTTTTGATGATAGTTGGGGAGATGGACGTTAAAGCCTCGCGCGGCCAGGCTCCCGCCCGGGCAAGTGTCCGCACTTAACCGAATAACTATTTGAGTGTCCACACTCAAGTAGTTGCGTTTAAAGATAAGAATATAAAGATAGCTTAGATCAAAAAGAAACCCCTTAGCGTTTAACTAAGAGGTTTTATGGACGAAGCGATTTATTTATCTATGGCGCGTTTCAATGTAGTATGGGTCGATCTTTTACCAACCCGCAGGCTTATTGAGTCGCCGTCGGCGTAGTATCGGCCTATGTTTTTAATCTTCATGGTATTGATGTTACCAGTGAACCACAAGCTGTCGCCTTTCACCACGCCATCCGAAATATCGAAGGTGCCTATCGACGAGGTCATCGTACCCGTGAGTGTAGTGCCATCGGTTTTAAAAGTATAACTTATCGGAAATTCGTTGCCATCCGGCCCTTTTAGCATAGCAGACCATTTGCCATCCAAGCCGGCAAAATATGCGAATGCCGCGCCAAAGGTAAGTAGCAAAGCCACCGTTGTCAGAATCTTTCTTTTCATTGTATGAGAGGTTAATTGATTTGTTAAATGTAAAAATTAATTCTAAAAAAACCTCAATGTGTGCAGATTGTAGCTACGAACTAATATCGGCGGGCATTATAGCTAACGAAGGCAACCCAGTTGGGAATGTTAGGTTCCTGTTTTCCCGGTAGATTTTGAGTACCCTAAAAATCAAAAAGCCCCTTAGTAAAACTAAGAGGCTTCTATTTTGTGCGCCCACCTGGGCTCGAACCTATCTTTGTTATTAGCTTATTATCAACAACTTATGTAGAAAGTCAATCTTCAGGTGCTTAGTTAGGTGCCCACTTTATTGACTACACAAATATAGTTATTTCGTTGTTAATTGCGTTGTAATATTAAACAATGAGGAAAATTTCAAAGTGTTTATAAAATATACACACAACTCGTTTTTCGCTTGTTACAAATAATCTTGTTCAAGTTATTCCGATAAAATTCCGTACAGTCCTAGATTTAAGTGATAATTCCTTTTGTTAATCACTAGCTTTTCAAAACACCAATTTTATCTATACATAACCAAAATGATTTTCCAGCCTTCTTGAGCATCATAGTGGATGAACGGGTATAGAAGCCGGGCTTGTCGACAAAGTTTTTCAAATCGAAATCCCAACTGTCGTCACCCGTCCTGCACCTAATGTCCAAATCACCTACCCAATATCCTTATACTACCAACTGATTTCTATCACGGCTTTAGTCTTTCCAATACAAATTTCTCGAAAGAATTTACGGCCATATTCCTATCATGATGTTTGAGGAGTGAGATGTGTGTATCATCAAGATTAGGAAGATCCTTATTGGTACGGATAATTTGCAGATCATCAGGTATCATATTACGTGGGAGAACGGTAAGGCCCATGCCTGCTTTTACGGCCGCGACCGTTCCCGCATAACTGTGGCTTGAAAAAACAATACGCCAATTGCGTTTCATATTCTCCAAAGAGTGTATCGCTCTTGCCCTGTATACACAAGGTTGGGGAGACAATACAAGCGGCAGAGGTTGCGCTTTATCTAATTCGCCCAGGTTTTTACTTCCAATCCATTCCAAAGTTTCAGACCATACATCCATACCGTTTGGGAAGTCCTCCGGCCTGTTCATTTTCACCAACACAAGATCGAATTCTTTTTTCTTGAAACGGGCAAAAAGATTAAGCGTGAGATCGCATTCGATATTGAGCATGATACGCGGGTGAAGTGAAGCGAATTCCGTCAATACGTCCGAAAGAAAAACACTCGCGAAATCCTCCGGCAAGCCAAACCTTACCTCACCCTGCAGTTCCGGGTGCTTGAAGCGATCGAACGCGTCCCGGTTGAGTTGTACGATCTTTTTGGCATAGGTCAATAGTATCTCTCCGTCCGAAGTAAGCGAAAGGTGCCTGGTTCTCAGCAACAGAGGCTTCCCGATCTGCACTTCAAGTTTGGTGATTTGCTGGCTTACCGCAGATTGCGTTCGGTGAACTTTTAGAGCTGCACGTGTAAAACTTCCTGTTTCTGCAACAGCGATAAAACATTCAAGCGTTAATGCGTCGAAATACATTATTAGAAAATCTTATTTTATGTATTAAAATTATTCGTTTTTCTTATACGCAAACATAAGATAAGTTTGCCGCAAGAAAAAATAAATAAAAATGATTCCAAAAAACACTGATTTATTACCAATTTTTCATTTCGACAAACTCAGTTTGGTCTTGATGGGATTGGTTGCGTTTGTCGCTTTATCTATCGGATCATTCTCGATTCGCTACTTAAAAGGTGACACAAGACAAAAAGCTTTCTTTTTGAATCTTGTCGTCCTGGTAGCCTCTATTTTTGTAATGATATGTGCAGACAACATTTTATTATTGATGGCCTCATGGGCGATAAGCAACATTTTGTTAGCCAGATTGATGCTGCATAAGAGCGGGTGGAAAGCAGCAAAGCAATCTTCTATTCTGGCCTTGAAAAATTTCATGCTGGGGTTCGCTTTTCTGAGCGCGGCACTAATCATTTTATATTGTCTAACTGGCGAAACCTCCATACAAGCTATTCTTATTAAACCCATTGGATTTAAATGGGGTATTGTATGCGGCGTACTGATATTGCTGGCTGCCATGTCACAATCGGCCATATGGCCTTTTCATCGCTGGCTAACCAGCTCTTTAAACTCTCCAACACCTGTATCAGCCATCATGCACGCCGGGCTCATCAACGGGGGTGGCTTTTTGCTCGCGCGTTTTGCACCAATGCTGGCGATTCAACCACTGATTCTTAATTTGATATTTATCGCGGGCATCGCGACGGCTTTATTGGGAACACTCTGGAAACTGATGCAAAGCGACGTAAAAAGAATGCTCGCATGTTCTACCATGGGGCAAATGGGGTTCATGATCGCCCAGTGCGGATTGGGTTTATTTCCGGCGGCTGTTGCGCATTTATGCTGGCATGGTTTATTTAAAGCCTATTTATTTCTTTCATCGGGATCTGCTGCCAAAGAGAAACGCCTTGATCTTGATTATCCTCCTTCATTAACAGAATTTTTAAAGGCGCTATTTTGTGGAGTATTAGCGGCCTGCATGTTTTCAGTTACAAGCGGGAAAAATCTATTGGCCGGAGATACGACATTATTCCTGATTTTTCTTTCGATGATCGCAGGTGCGCAATTTGCGCTCGCTATCATTCGCGGTCAGGGTAAAGCAAAACTCCTTACAGCGATAACTGCAACCCTGGTAATGGGCGCATTTTATGGATTAAACGTAAACCTCATCGAGCTAATACTCGCGCCACTTCGTATTTCCGTACCACAACCATTAAATGTGTTGCATGGTATAGCAGCGGCTTTGCTATTAGTTGCCTGGTTAGCTATGCTGTTTATGCGCAAATCGTTAAAGCATCCGTACCCTAAATGGCTACTTTACGGTTATGTCCAAATGTTAAATGCAAGCCAACCCCATCCCAAAACCATAACCGCAAACCGTAACGAATATCAGTTCTGAACAGATCAAACATGGAAACAATGCTACAACAAGAATTAATAAATGAGCCTTTGGAGTTTTTGCTTGCCGATGACTATTCATCAATTGACGAAGCAGTTGCAAAAAGCTGGTCAAAAATTGCACCTTTCTGGCCGCTCAAAAATCTGATCGCTGTTAACCCGATCTCAGGTTTTGAAAATTTGAGCTTTAAAGAAGCGCTAACACAGGCAAACGCTTATTTTCAACAGCCGGGTATGCCGGTGGGCATGCAGGAGGTGAACAGGCAAAGTATCAAATGGCTGCAAGTATTTTTTGATGAGGGCCAGTCCACCATCAGTATGCCGCTTAGAGAATCGGGATTATTGAAAAGTACATTATCATTGATCCAGTTCGATAAACAAATTCATAAAAGCAACAGGGATAAAATACAGTGGCTCGACCACCAAGCGAAAGACGTGGGAGCGTTGATTGCGAAAGCACTTTTGCAGTTGCAAATTGAGGAACATGAGCAGGAACTGTTTCTTACGCTTATGCTAACCACGCTTCCGGGCTGGGCAGCATATGTACAATACCTTGCGAGTTGGGCAGATAATAATGCAAAGCAGGCGCCTGTTGTTGATCAAAGCGAATACCTGGCTTTTAGACTGGCAATAACCTGCCTGATTTGGCCGGATGCGAAAGAATTGCTCGATTGGCATAAAAAAGCATTTGGTCGGCCTGATGCGCACCATACATACCGGAATATCGTAAGCGCTGAATCATCCTATCAACAAGCCCTGCTTGAGAAACTTGCGCAAACCCGGTCAACTCAAAAGAAGAAAAAAGCCGAAGCGCAACTTGTTTTTTGTATTGATGTACGGTCAGAACCTTTCAGGCGAGCAATAGAGGCCCAGGGAAACTACGAAACTTTTGGTTTTGCAGGCTTCTTCGGATTACCTGTTTCAATAAGCAATCCCATAACCGGGGAAAGTTATTCGTCCTGTCCGGTATTGTTAAAGCCGGCATACAACATAGCCGAGATCCCGAATTGTGCAGATCAAGTATGCAAGGAAGGGAATGACAGGCTAAAAGGACTTAAGAAAGTTTACCAATCTCTCAAATATACCTTCACCACACCGTTCAACCTGGTAGAAACTATCGGAGCGGTTAGCGGATTATGGATGGCCATCCGAAGCCTCGCACCGGGCACTTCAGATTTAATTCAATCTAACCTTAAAAAAGCAATTGCGCCGGATTATTCAGTAACACCAGATATTGACACCATACCCATAAATCAGCAGGTTGCTTTGAGCGCCGGTGTATTAAAAGTGATGGGGCTTACTGAGAATTTTGCACCGCTGGTTGTTTTCTGCGGCCATGGCAGTTCAACGGAAAATAATGCGTTTGCCACTGCACTTGACTGTGGAGCGTGCGGAGGGCGGCATGGCGCACCGAATGCGCGTGCTTTGGCAAGGATATTAAATAGCCAGGCAGTACGAACTGAACTTAAAGAACAAGGTATTGATATACCGAACGATACACTGTTTGTTGCAGCCAAACATAACACGACAACAGACGAAGTTGAAATATATGCAGAACAAACACCAGCCTATTTTGCTGAAAATTTAAGTAGGCTTAAAGATGCACTCAAGCTTGCAAAAAATGATAACATTTTGTGGCGAAGCTCGCAAATGGGTGGCCATACGGATGCAAAACGGGCGCAAAAAGTTACTGCTTTGCGGGCGAAAGACTGGGCGGAAGTGCGCCCGGAATGGGGCCTCGCCAGAAATGCGGGTTTCATTGCAGGGCCAAGATGGCTAACCAGCAATATCAACCTCGAAGGCCGTTCATTCCTGCATTCATACGAGTGGCAAAAGGATCATGACGGAAAATCCCTTACTGCTATCCTTACTGCACCTGTGGTGGTGGCTCAATGGATCAATGCGCAATATTTATTCTCTACCCTGGATAATGTAGCCTTCGGCGCCGGCAGCAAGGTAACCAAAAACATTACAGGCAAAATCGGGATTATGCAGGGCAATGCGAGCGATCTGATGAATGGCCTGCCGTTACAATCGGTCTTTAAGTCTGATGACACTCCATACCATATTCCCGTGCGGCTATCTGTAATTATATACGCGCCTAAAGCAAAAATCGAAAAAATAGTAAAACAGGAGGAAATCCTACGAAAGCTATTCGGAAATGGTTGGTTACATCTGATCTGTTTTGATCCGGAAGATGAGCAACGGTACCGCCTTAATTGTGATTTGAGCTGGGCTGAGGTCGGTTAAAAAAATTTACGCTACAGGAAGTTTGAACACAAGGATCATGCAGTTTTGGGATAGTATTTTTTTTCAGCGCAATTTCCTGATCGCCACCAGTCATAAAAAAGAAGAAGCGATTGGGCCGGTACTTAGAGACAGGTTTCAGGCAAATATCGTTGTACCCGACGGTTTCGATACCGATAGGTTTGGCACCTTTAGCGGTGAAATAGAAAGGTCAGACAGCCCCCTGGATGCTGCCAGGAGAAAATCGAAAGCGGCGTCAATTGCATTTAACGCAAGCCTGGTTATCGCAAGCGAAGGATCTTTCGGGCCTCATCCGTCGTTGTATTTTGTTCCGGCAGATGATGAAATATTATTATTAACCGACTATGAAAATAATTTAGAGATTGTCGTAAGGGAGGTTTCAACCAATACGAACTTTTCGGGTAAGGAGGTGAACACAATTGATGAGGTAAGAGCATTTGCCCACGAAGCAGGTTTCCCAAGCCATAAGATTATCTTAAAAAGAGGGCATAGAGACTATTCCCTGATCATCAAAATCATTACCAGCTGGGATGAATTGCATTTGAGCGCAAACTCATTGCTCGCCGACTATGGGAGTTTATTTATAGAAACAGATATGCGTGCCATGAATAATCCAACCAGGATGTCTGTCATAGCCCAGGCTGCTGAAAAGCTGGCTGACCGCATGAATTCGCTATGTCCGAATTGTCAAACTCCGGGTTTCGATGTTGGGAGGGTCGTACCGGGCCTGCTATGTATGGAATGTAAGCTTCCTACGGAAAGTGCCTTGAAATATGTTTACATCTGCAAAAAATGTGGATATGAGCAGGATAGTTATTATCCGAATAAACAGTCGTTTGAAGACCCGAGATTTTGTAACTGGTGCAACCCTTAAATAATAAGACGATGCCTCACTTAAAAACGAAAATAGGAACCGATATTCACGTCGCTGCTGAACTTCTAAGCGCAAACAACGTAGTTGCTATCCCAACAGAAACAGTTTACGGGCTGGCCGGTAATATATTTTCCGAAAAGGCTATTAAACGAATATTCGAAGTTAAACAAAGGCCGGCCAGTAACCCGCTGATTGTACATGTACACCAGCTGGAAGCTTTGAATGATATTGTGAAGGTAATACCCGCCGAGGCTAAAATACTGCTTGATGCTTTCGCGCCTGGGCCTTTGACCTTATTATTACCCAAAAAAGCGGCTGTTTCTGATTGGGTAACGGCAGGTCTGCAAGATGTGGCGATACGTATACCTGACCAAAAACTAACCTTAGCTTTAATAGCCGAGGCGGGCTTTCCGCTGGCTGCACCAAGCGCAAACCCTTATACCTATATCAGCCCAACAAGCGCTATGCATGTTTTTAAGATGTTAGATGGTAGGATACCTTATATTCTTGATGGAGGGTCATGCAGATTGGGACTTGAATCAACTATCATAGGATTTGAGCGTGGGAAGCCGACCTTGTACCGTAAGGGTGCTATTACCATCGAAGAAATAGAAGATAAAATAGGCAAAATTAAACTTCCGGTATCACAAAAGATCGTTGCACCGGGTATGCATTTAAAACACTACAGCCCAAAAACAAAGCTTATTTTAAGCGATGACCCGGAAACGGATATTCATAAATATGGCAATTTAAAAGTCGGTCTCATTACTTATAACGCCTATTCAAATCTGCTTCCTTGTGAGCAACAAATTTTATTATGTCAGGATGATGACTTTAAGGTTGCTGGCGCAAATCTATATGGGGCTATGCACTTAATAGACAGCATGAATTATGATATGATCATCGTGCGGAAATTTCCAGAGACAGGTATCGGACTATCAATTAATGACCGGTTGAACCGGGCAAAAGCTCAACGATGAGAAATGTACGTCAAAATGATAAACACTTTAACGATTATAGTTTAACATCAATAAATTAAAAACAATGATAAAGCTTAACAATGAATTCAATTTGATCGATGGCTTATTTACAGGTTCAGAAGCAAGGGAACTTTTATCAACCCTTTTTACGGATAAAATGCGCTTTCATACGCTTAAGAATTTAAGTCACAAGGAGCGATTGGGTAAACCAGACGCACATTCGGAAGAACGTATCCAAAAATTAGAAAAAACACATAAAGAGATATTGGACTTCCTTAAAAACTCTAATGGGGATAACCAATTTGAAATATGTGCCAATATAATTATCAAACCTATAAGCTAATATGTACATCAGTTGTACCAGCGAACCTAAAAAATACAATGGAGTTGTGTCTATTCATAATGAAACTGTTTAATAGCCTCATTTCCAATTGATGCGCGTTTATATGATGCTATGCGTAACTTTAGAGACTCAAATTGCCAATTACGTAATATACCATGCCCGGAGATCATAAAATTGTCGCAAGACTGGTAAAAGCCGGAAAGGAATACAAAATGGGTGATACAATCATCACGGCGTTACAGGCTTCATCTGTCGATTTAAGGTCAGGTGAACTTACGCTCATTATTGGGCCTTCCGGTTCAGGGAAAACAACTTTATTGTCATTATTTGGCTGTGTCATCTATCCAAGTTTTGGGGAAGTGTGGATCAACGATATCAACGTTAGCCAACTTAGTGAAAAGAAGCTCGCAAAAATCAGGTTGGAGAAGATTGGCTTTGTTTTTCAAAAATTTAATCTGATAGCGCCACTTACGGCACTTGAAAATGTAATGATGCCTTTGCAACTGCAAGGTGTTGCCCACAAGGTAGCAAAACAAAAAGCAACCGACGCCCTTGTTAAAGTAGGTATGGGCGACCGCTTGAGAAATCTATCTAATGATTTAAGCGGCGGACAGCAACAGCGGGTTGCCATAGCCAGAGCATTGGTAACCAACCCCGCAATAATGCTGTGTGATGAGCCCACCGCCTCACTTGATATCAAGAGCGTGGGCATTGTGATGGACGAACTGAGAGCGCTGGCGAAACAAGGTAAGGCGGTTGCCGTGGTAACCCATGATACCCGCCTCAGACCATTCGCAGACCGTATTGTTTATGTTACCGATGGTACAGTAAGCGATAAACTAATAGAAGAAGAAATAGAACCCCACTAAAATCAGGATATGAAACAGCTTTTTTATTGTTGTACAGTGTTACTTGCGTTGGCCGGATGTTCGGGTAGTCCGAATGACAAAACAACTACTAATACACCGCCTAAAGCTAGCGTGGCCATAACCCAGGTAGTTGGTATTGGCAAGATTGTTCCGGAACGTGATATCATTCAGCTTTCATCACCAGTAAATGGTATTGTTGAAAATATTTATAAAAAGGAAAATGACTCTGTTAGTGCCGGGGAGATTGTATTGGAGTTGCAGCATGCTGTTGAAAGCGCGCAGGTAAATCAGCTTTCAAGCGAGGTGAATACGCAGTATGACCAGATAAAAGCAGACAATGCTGCTGTTGAAGAATACCACGCAAAGTACAATAACAGTGTATTGGAATTACAGCGACTGCAAAGGTTGCTGGCCAAGGGTGCAGAAACACAACAAGCGGTAGATGACGCTAACACCAGCGTAAAGGGCTTTCAGTCGAACCTTAGCCGTTTGCAGGCTAATGCCCAGGTTTCCAAGAGTAAATTAACAGAAACAAAAGCAGCCCTTGAAGTGTCCAGACAGCAATTAAACCAGAAGATCATTAAATCTCCCGTGAAGGGGAAAACACTTGAAATAAGCACCCTCGTCGGCAGTGCTGTGAATACGCAAACCCCATTCGTCCAAATTAGCCCGCAAGGCAAAACCATAGCCGACTGCGAGATCGATGAATTATTTGCTGATAAGATCAGCAACGGCCAAAGGGCATGGTTGCGGAACACCGGATCATTGGACACCTTAGCAAAAGGGACCGTTTATTTTACTTCGGGTTTCCTGAAAAAGAAATCACTTTTTACCGACCAGGCCGGCGAAAAGGAAGACAGGCGGGTTAGGGAAATAAAAATAGTGCTGGATAAGCCTGAAAAGCTATTGCTTAATGCAAGGGTTGAATGTGTGATTGATATTTCGACTAACCAAAAGAGATAATAAAATGCTTAAGACCGCCTGGGAGTTTATCAGATTTGACAAAGCGAAGAGTATCGGCGTGATCGTTGGTATTTTGATCAGCACTTTTTTGATCGGGCAGCAACTGGGCGTATTCTTTTTTTTAACCGGCTTAATGGGATCGCTTGCCACTAACGTTAAGGCGGATATTTGGGTGGTTGACAGCAAAACGGACGATGTGAACCAGTTGGGCAAGTTGGATATCCGTACCCTAAGGGCGGTGCAGGGACTCAGCGGAGTGAAGGAAGCTTTCCCCATATTAATCACCGGGGCATCGTGTAACTATAATAATGGCACCAGTGGTGCGATCACGCTGATCGGCGTTGACATATCCAAATTAAACACCGTATTAGATTCCAGTAAGATCATTGCCGGTAAACCCGCCGACCTGCAAATGGATGGTGCCGTAAGTGCTGAATTTTTTGAGAAGAAAAATATCGGCGATAACATCAATCTTGGGACCGATTTTGAGATCAACGGCAAACGCGCCTTTTTTGCGCTGCAGACTAAAGGATTCCGTGGGTTTGGCAGCAGTATTTCCGTTACTACCATTGAACGCGCCCGGTTTTATTCCAACCAATCGGTTAATAGCGTTAGCGCCGTTTTAGTCAAGCTGGTACCGGGTGAAAATGCCGATGACGTTGTTGCCAGGATCAATAGTACCATTAGTGGCGTGCGTGCCTGGCCGTCCCAAAAGTTAGCTAAATCAACCATCGAAAAAATTCTAGGCTCAAGCGGTATCGCGCTAAGCACCGGCACCCTGATTATTTTCGCGCTGATAGCCGGGTTCTTTATCATCGGCTTAACCATGTATTCTTCCGCGCTTGACCGCCTCAAAGACTACGGGACGTTAAAAGCCATTGGTGCAGGGAACGGGTATATCAGGAGGCTGATATTAACGCAGGCTATGTTTTTTGCCATTGCCGGGTTTGTTATCGGTATGCTTTTGCTCGAAGGATTTAGGATGGGTGTCGCAAAATCCGGCTTGATTTTCAGTTTTTCACCACTGGTTATATCAGGCATGTTTTTAACAATTGCTTTAATTGCTGTGGGTGGAGCATCATTTGCATTACGAAGGATAAGCAGTGTTGAACCGGCGGCTGTTTTTAATTGATCGATAAAAAACCAATATGATTTGTTCAACCAAATTTCAGCTAAAAGGGGTAGGTAAGTTAAAAAGACAATTAGGAGCGTTGCCTGTTATCCTGCTATTGTTTCGCTCTGCCACTCCTGCGTTTGCGCAAACTACCCTATCGTTGCGGCAAGCCATAACCAGCGCCCTCGCCAACAGAAAAAATATCCAGTCGGGTAGAATGGATATTACTATCCGGAAACTGCAGACCGAAGCGCTGCTCAAAAAATACTGGCCGCAGGTATCGGTTGAATATAATTATCTATACAATCCCATCTTACAAACATCCATTTTGCCCATTGGCGTTTTCAATCCTGCTTATCCTGCTGATGCAACAAAAAACATACAGTTTGGCACAAAATGGTCGCAGGCCGCTGGTGTTACCGTCGTACAGCCTTTGCTGGATATTTCCATATCCAGGCAAAAAAGTGAATCAGAACTACAGGAACGGATTGCCGCAGCATCACAGGCGCAATCAGAATATGAGTTGGTTTACGAAGTGGCCCAGGCCTTTGCCAATATTGGTTTGCAACAGGAGCAGATTAGTGTAGCTATCTCAGATACCGCCCGGACATGGATTAGCTATCAGCTGCAGAAAAACCAATTTTCAGCCAAACGATTGTTAAAATCGGACCTCAATACCGCCCTGATCAATCACCACAACACCCTGCAAAAATTGGCAGATGCCGTGTCTCAGTTGGTTGAAAATAAAGTGTACCTATTGTTCCTGATCGGGCAAGATGATGTTGCCCGTTCGGACATCGCTATTGACACGGGTCTATTCAAAAACAATAACGCCGAACGATTAGAGCTCGCCATTATTAACGACTCGATACCTGAACTACAGCAGTTAGCTTTACAGAGCAAACTTGCCGCACTGCAGGCAAAGACAGAAAAGGCTAAATATCTACCAACCATCAGCATGAAAGGATTTTTAGGCGCTAATCAATATACCAACCAGTTTAGCCCTATAGCGGCAAATTCGTGGTTTGGTTTGAGTTATGTAGGCCTGGATGTGAAACTGCCGCTGCTTATTGGCGAAGACAAACAAAATAAATTACAGCAACTAAAATTGCAATCATACCAGTACAATGACCAGCGCGATGATAAATATGCCGGGTACACTAAAGATGCTGTAACTGCAAAAATAAAAACCGACCGTTTGCTGGCACAACTAAAAACGCTGAATGAAAATATATCGCTGTCAAAGGAAACCATCCAAATCATGCAGGATAGGTTTGATGAAGGCCAGGAGACGGCATCAACTTTAAATACGGAGGAAGTAAGCCTCGAAAGTATTTTGGCAAACTACGCGCTCGGGGAAAAACAATTGTGGATTTACCAACTGGATTACCTGAAGGCGACAGGCAGATTGAATAAATTGTGGCAATAACGAAAAAAAACCTACGAAGCTAACCTCTCAACCGGAGTTATCTTTAATACTTTCTTTACATTGTGATGAAGCATATTAATACTGATATATGCCAATTTTAGGTTTTCCGGCAATTTTCTGGTGAAATAACATAGCGAAAAACAACACCATTGAATTGGTGTAAGTATCCATAACCAGACCCGGTAATAATAACAAATATCGCCGTCACCGCTCACCAAAAACCCTGAAAAATTGGGTCACTGTATTAAAATTTGGTTAAAAAATACATCGTACCTCAAAATATCAAAATTTTGATGTTGAAGACATATTTGGCATCAAAATAAATTTTACGCCTTGGGTAATTATCATTTTGCATGAATTTTCAATAAGGATTCTTTCATTTTAAACTTAAAACTTATATTTGTGTTTAAAAAGAATTGTCATGGCCAGATTAGATGAACTAAAAAAGCACTTAAAACGTGGTAACGTGTATCGCAGGTCTGACTTAGTAAAATGGTCTAAGTCAGTAGACCGGCACCTGGAAACGCTTGTTGAAGACGGTACACTTCAAAAACTATCGCAGGGGCTTTATTACTTCCCTGAAGAATCTGCATTTGGTAACACACCGCCGGAAGAAGAAACCCTCATAAAAAGTTTCTTAAAAGATGACCGTTTCCTGCTGACTTCATTAAATGCTTACAACAGCCTTGGGGTTGGCACTACGCAACTCTATAATCAACGAACGGTATATAACCATAAAAGGCATGGTGATTTTAAACTGGGCAATAAGAACTTCTCTTTCCGGGTAAAGCCTCATTTCCCTAAAAGGGCAACACCTGAATTTTTATTGGTTGATCTGGTCAATAATCTGGATGCGCTGGCTGAAGATCCAAAAGAACTATTGAAAAACATATCGTGGAAAGCCCGTACTATGGATGCCAAAAAACTTGAACGTTCTGTATCGGAATATGGTAATGCCAGGGCAAAGAGGATATTTGCACCCTTAATGTCCGCCTAAAATTAATCAGCTATGCCAATAGATTACCTACATAACCATAAGGATTTTCCAGCCCTCCTAAATATTGTATCAGATGAAATGGGCATACAAGCCGGTCTTGTCGAAAAAGATTACTGGATCATGCATGTATTGTATGGTTTAAAACGGCAAGGGTTTGAATTTGAGTTAAAAGGCGGCACTTCGCTATCTAAAGGCTATCATATTATCAACCGCTTTTCAGAGGATATAGACATCCATATCAAGCCCCCGGCAGATGCGGGCATTAATGAAAATCCAAAAAATAACAAGCCCAATAACATCGAGGCGCGGAAAAAATTTTATGATTGGCTGGCTGAGGAAATTAAGATAGACGGAATTACACATGCGGAGCGTGACCTTGCTTTTGATGATATGGTGTCTTACAGAAGTGGTGGCGTGAGATTAATCTATCAAAATAGAACCGAGGCAATAGACGGTATTAAAGATGGCATTTTGCTGGAAGCAGGCTTTGATAAGGTCACACCTAATGTGAAGCTTACGATCAGTTCCTGGGCCTATGACAAGGCAAAAACAACAAATGGCATTAATATCATAGATAATCGAGCTATAGATATTACCTGCTATCATCCGGGTTATACTTTCGTTGAAAAGCTGCAAACAATTGCTACCAAGTTTAGGCAGGAACAATCCGATGGAATTGAACGGCCAAATCTAATGCGGCAATATTACGATGTCTATTGCATGTTGGGGAATGAGGAAGTCTTGACTTTTATTGACACGCCTGAATATAAGACACATAAGGTAGATAGGTTCCCTACTGTTGATCTACAACTACCGTTGGCTGAAAATGAAGCGTTTTTGCTTAATGATGAGAATTTGAGAACTCGTTTTAAAAAACGATATAAAAACACTGCATCCCTCTATTATAAGGGGCAACCTGATTTTGATGAATTATTCGCAAAACTAAAGGGCTTTTTAAATAGATTATAATTAAGTTATGATTGTAACAAAATCAACCCACTTTTGCTCCTTTTTGGTAACAGAATTAGGGCAGTTATCAATGAAAAGCGGATTTTAAAATGTTTGAATTACCCTGCTAGTTTGTTATTCACTTAATTGCTAAGAAAGGATAAAAGTGCCGCAAAGTTGTCGCCCGAATTTTGTTAATTGTTAAACATCCCGCGAAAGACTACGGCATGGTGAAGTTGCTCGATTCCTCGCGGCTTCACCCTTCAGGACTTATTCCGGTTCCTTTTGCCTTTTTTTTGGCAACCATTACATGGCTTTCTTTTTTTCCTTTTTCTTTTAAATCATTTATGTACGTCTTGATCTTAAGTTATTTCGAAACATGTATTAAATAAAAAATCCCGAGCACTCGCTGCCAGGGATTTTTAACCTAAACCTTATCACAAAGTCAAGTGTTATCTTGACTGAAATAGTTTTGTAATATACGTTAAATAACCACTTATCAAATTAAAAAAATATGGAAAAGCTACCCTATTCTGTCTTTTATCAATCTCCTGATGGTTTTTTTGTATGTCGAACGGACTTTAAGGAACTGGAGCAGGCCGATGAGTTTATAGCCTCCAAGATCTTTATATACGACGGTGCGAAATTTCATTTTATTCTTAAAGATGGAAAAACGCTTATTAAGGGTGAGCCGATGCAACGCACTGAAAAATTTTATTCGGATTCGATGAAGTTTGCGGTGGAGATACCCTTGTCGAGTTTAACCAAATCCTCTTAATATAAGCGCACCCTGTTTTCGCCAAAGATCTTATAACAAATGGAAAACAGGGGGCGTTCCCCGGGCCCCGCATGGCGGGGCCGCCGGGCGTTTTTTAAAATAAGGGGGATTGCTCCCCCTTAACAGCAATTAGTTATAAATTAATGCTTCGCTTCCCTGCGTTGCAAAATCACGGCAAAGATTAAAGGCGGTTTGTGCTCTTTGCTTGGCTGTGCCGTCCATGATAGATTTAAATTTGGCTTCGTCACTTTTGAAACTGCGTACATTTTGAAAATAACCCGTTACGCTGTTATATGCGCCAAATACCGTTCCGGCTGTGGTTTCCATTTGCTGGGTCTGGCTTCCTAAAGCATACTCATAAACATTATCAACGATATTGTTGTAGTGTGCAGATAGCAGGTCTAATTTACCCTCGGCTAAGTTTTCCAATACTTCCTTATTCGGTGCCATTGCAATCTGTATCAATTTTTTGACCTCGGCATCCGTGATACGCACCTTTGCCCATTGATTAAATAAGCCTTCAAATTCACCGCCTAAAGATTTACTGATACCCATTAAAGTGTGCGCCTGTTTAAGCTTCTCGGTTGCGGAGGCAGTATGTCGTATTTTAATCGCCCCTGAATGGTTATTCATAGCTGCGTTTAGTGTGTTGTTACAAACTATCCTGATTGGCGTAAAAGCTGCGGTTATGCTTCCTAAACCATCGTGCGTAGTGGTTAAAAACAAATATTGTTCTATCCAGTCTTTAACGCCCACCCGTATATAATCGGGTAATTTAGCGGTTATAAAAACCCGTTCACCGTTACCCAATGCCCCTGCCGTTTCGTATAAAATACCATCGCCACCGCCTACGATAGCATCAAAGAACGAAAACGCATCACGGTTTTGTACAACTTCGTAATCGTTGCCGACTACCCCTAAAACCTGCTCGGTGTCTGCCCGAACGGTTGCAAAGAAATTAGATACTTCTATTTCAGGGATCATAATATCGTCGCTTCCCTCGCCTAAATGGTTTGCGGTATCATAAGTAAATAAAGGGCGTTTTTCCACAATATAATCTAAACCTGCGTGCTGTATCGCTTCGCTACTGGTAGGATAGCGGTCTATAATTTGCCCTAATCCGTGCCAAGCTTTTTCCTTTACGCTCATAAAGCTGTTTTTGCCTGTTTTCTGATTGAAATTTATTTGATGTGCCATGACTTTAATTTTTTGTATTCAGTTCAATAATTTTTGTTTGTAATACTTCCACATTCGGTGTACTGCTCACCTGTAAAACCGTTTCGGTTTGCAGTTCCGTTAAAGCATCGTGTATGTTGCTATGCGTGGTTTTGATGGTGACTTTCACCAGTAAAAAGATTTTATCTTCCATTCGCTTAAGATTGGTAGGTGTTCAAAAAATCGCTTAACTCTAACTGAAACCGTGCGGGGTTTTCCTGCGCTAAAGTTTCGGCGTAACCTTCCCAAAATATTTGGTTGGTTAACTCTATAAATTGCTCATACATAGGAATTGTTGTTTTTTTGTGAAACCATAAAAAATGCTCACCATCCCGTTAGATTTCGGGATGGGAGCATATTTTGTTTAAGCATTTGGGAAAATTATGTTTGCTTCGATTTCGGCCAGTTTTTCGTGGCAGGCATCGAAAATGAATTGGGAAACCATCCTGATTAGGTTTGGCGTATTGGTGACAAACTCCCGGCCTTTATCATCTTTAATAATCAGCTTGCAACCCTGATAAGGATTATTTTCCAGTTCGTCGTTTTCCTCAATCAGTTTCACCTCAAAATCTTCCAGTAACTTGATGCGGGATAACAGGGTAATACGCTGAATGCTTAGACGGTGTAAGCCCTCCACCGATTTTAAAGTTTGCTCTAAATTCAAAGCGAATTTTTTAGGTTCGGCTTTCACTTCTTCGACTTTGGCGGGTTGTGCTTTAGCTTGCTCCTCTTTTACCGGCTCTGCTTTCGGTGCTTCGTCTAATCCCTGTCCTGTGGTATAAGGCGCAACGTTAACGGATTGGTTATCCACTGTAGCGGGGCTACCGGTCTTAACCTCGGCAGCTTTGGTTGTCTCAACTTGCGAAGTTTGGGCAGGTGTTTGATTTTTAGCGTTTTCATCTTCTTTGGCTTCCTTTCCTGTTAAGCTTGGGCGGTTTTCAACTCTGTTTGCGGTTTGGTTGTTTTTTGCTGCTGTACCTTGTACACCGTTTGCATTTTTTTCTGCTGTTTTCATTTTTTAAATGATTTAAAAGGGTTAAAAATTTGTTTTTTTGTTTCCCTCTTTTCCCGAAGACTTTCCCTAAAAAGCTATTTTTCAAAAGAAAAAACGGTAAAAAAGAAAGTCAAAAAGGCGGTCGCAATGCCCGTGCGGGAGAACTATAAGTCCCGAAGGGTGGCCGCAGCGCAGCGGAGGACATTATGCGTTCGTACGACCGGGCTGACCGATCTTGACGCCGCTTTTGTCCGTTTTCTTTGGAAAATAGCACCTTGAAAGCATCTGATATTTTAGCAGGAAATTAAGTGCAGCGTGAAGGCAAGCGAAGCTTTTCCCGGCATCGCGGGTAAACGAGTGAAGTCCTGAAAGATGCTCTTAATTGGATATGGAGGCAGTTGCGGCTATAAGCGAATGCTTTTGCAGCGCAGCAAAAATGCAGTAGCGAACTTCATAGCAGTAGAGCTTCAAGAAACCACTGTCAAGGATTGAAACGGCATCCTTTTCGAGGAAAAGATAAAGTGGAAAGCCTGGCCGCAGGGACAGCAACAAAATCCCTTAATTGAAATAGTCAAAACTTAATCTGACAGTTACGAAAAATTAAAACACGTAACTGAGATTAGTATTATGACAACACAAGCAAAGATCATCAAAAACAAGTTGGGCATATTGGAGCTTGCCCAACATTT
>Ga0316224_1000387_pt1 | contig 63838 bp, 51 predicted proteins | sample TBH18013metaG_FD_206254 | JGI IMG/M metagenome (GOLD analysis project Ga0316224, IMG submission 206254) | Freshwater microbial communities from Trout Bog Lake, Wisconsin, USA - TBH18013 | ecosystem: Environmental > Aquatic > Freshwater > Lake > Hypolimnion/Profundal zone | place: USA: Wisconsin... | reverse complement strand
GAGGGGCAGATGCTGTTTGGGCGCTCGTTCAAATATCACCGCCCGCGCGGGCTTCTGGCTACCGGCGTCGAGGAACCCAATGCGCTGGTTACCGTGAACCGTGGGGCGGGCCGCAGCACGCCCAATCTGCGCGCGCCCTCGCTGCCGCTGTATGACGGCCTCGCCGCGATCAGTCAGAACCGCTGGCCCTCGCTGCAACGCGATTTCGGGTCGATCAACGACCGGCTGGGGATGTTTTTCCCGGCGGGGTTTTACAACAAGACCTTCATGTGGCCGCGCTCCGCATGGGACAAGCTGTATGAGCCGATCATCCGCCGTATGGCCGGCCTTGGCGAGAGCCCGCAGGAGGCCGACCCCGACCACTACGCCGCCACCTATGCGCATTGCGAGGTTCTGGTGGTGGGCGCCGGCCCGGCGGGCATCGAGGCCGCGCTGGAGGCCGCGAAAACCCCCGGCCGCGTCATCCTGATCGACGAGCAGGAGGAGATCGGCGGCGGCGCTTTGGCGGACCCCGCGCAAACCGCTTGGTTGGCGGAGGCAGCGGCCAAGCTGGCGGCGGCGGGTGTGCGCGTGCTGACCCGCACCACGGCGTTTGGATATTACCACGACAATTTCATCGGCGCGGCAGAGCGTCTGACCGACCACTTAACGCCCGATGCCGCTACTGGCCCGCGTGAACGCCTGTGGCGTATCCGCGCCGCCGAAGTCGTGCTGGCGCAGGGCGCCATCGAGCGCCCCCTCGTGTTCGACGGCAATGACGTGCCCGGCGTAATGCTGTCCAGCGCGGGGCGGAGCTTGGCACTGCGTTACGGCGTCGCGGTGGGCCGGCAAGTGGCTCTCATGGCCACGCATGACAGCGGCTGGCACGATGCCGTGGCGATGGCTGAGGCGGGGGTAAACATCGCGATGATCATCGATCTGCGCGATGTTGTTTGCCGCCACCTGGCTGACCTCGCCGAGGGCGCTGGCATCGCCACCCTCACCGGTCATGCGGTGACCCGCGTATTCGGTAGCCTCGGCGTCAGCGGTGTAGAGGTGATGCCAGCAGACCGCGGGCCTACGCAGCGCATCGCCTGCGACGCGGTTCTGATGGCGGGCGGCTGGACGCCCACCGTGCATCTCTGGAGCCACAGCAAGGGGTCCTTGCGCTGGGACGATACATGGGGCGCCTATCTGCCTGATCAGCCGAACGAAAACACGCGCTGTGTGGGGGCCTGTGCGGGCGCGTGGGATTATGGCACTGGCATTCATGTCGCCGCGCTGCCCTCGCCCCGGCCCCAGCACAAGCAGAAGGCCTTCGTCGATTACCAGAACGATGTCACGGCCAAGGACATCCAACTGGCGGTGCGCGAGGGGATGCGATCGATCGAGCATATCAAGCGTTACACCACCAACGGCATGGCGACCGATCAGGGCAAGACGTCGAACCTCAATGGCCTCGCGCTGGCATCGGAAAGCCTCGGCAAGCCGGTGACCGAGATCGGCCTCACCACCTTCCGCCCGCCCTATACGCCGATGACCTTTGGCGTGCTGGCCGGGCACCACAAGGGCGCGCTGTTTCAGCCGCTGCGGCAGTCGGTGATCGACGGCTGGGCGGCGGCCCACGGGGCGGTGTTCGAAAACGTCGCCCAGTGGCGCCGCGCGCGTTATTTCCCTCATGCCGGCGAGGATATGCACGCCGCCGTCGCGCGCGAATGCCTCGCGGTGCGCAGCGGGGTGGGCATTTTCGACGCCTCGACCCTTGGTAAGATCGAGGTGGTCGGCCCTGACGCCGCCGAGTTCCTCAACCGCATGTATACTAACCCGTGGAAGGCGTTGCAGCCGGGGCGCTGCCGTTACGGCCTGCTGCTGGGCGAGGATGGCTTTATCCGTGATGACGGCGTGTCGGCGCGGCTCGCGCCCGACAGGTTCCACCTGACCACTACCACCGGCGGCGCGGCGCGGGTTTTGGGGATGATGGAGGATTACCTCCAGACCGAATGGGCGGACCTCGACGTCTGGTTGACCAGCACCACCGAGCAATTCGCGGTGATCGCGCTGCAAGGGCCAAAGGCGCGCGACGTTCTGGCACCGCTGGTGTCGGGCATCGATCTGTCGGCGGAGGCTTTCCCGCATATGTCGGTGCGCGAGGGCGAGATTTGCGGTGTGCCGACCCGGCTGTTTCGCGTGTCCTTCACCGGCGAGCTGGGCTTTGAAATCAACGTGCCGGCCGAGCATGGGCGTAGGGTGTGGGAGGCGATCTATGCCGCCGGCGCGGCGCATAACATCACCCCCTATGGCACGGAAACCATGCATGTTCTGCGCGCCGAAAAGGGCTATATCATTGTGGGCCAAGATACCGATGGCACGGTGACGCCTGCGGATGCGGGGCTGAACTGGGCGGTGGGCACCAAGAAGCCCGATTTCGTCGGCAAGCGGAGCTTGGCACGGCCCGATATGCTGGCACCGGGGCGCAAACATCTGGTTGGCCTGCTGACCGAGGACCCGAACGCGGTGCTGGAAGAAGGCGCGCAGATCGTCGCCGACCCCACGCAAAAACTGCCGATGACCATGCTGGGCCATGTCACGTCGAGCTATTGGAGCGCTTGCTTAGGCCGTTCGATTGCGCTGGCATTGGTGGCGGGCGGGCAGCAACGGATGGGCCAAACGCTGCATATTCCCATGCCCGACGGCGTGATCAGCGCCAAGGTGAGCGACATGGTCTTCCTCGATCAAGAAGGGAGCCGTCTGCATGTCTGAGCTTGCCGCCGATACGTTGAAGTTGGGAGAGCGCGTTCAGGGCAGGGATGTGATCCTGTCGCTGGCGCCGCCGGCCTCGCGCTGGTCTTTGCGCGCCCGTGATGCGGCCGGTTTGGCCAAGGTGTGCGCCTTAAAACTGCCCTCAAAGATCGGCGCGACGGCGGGCGGCGTCGCCATGCTCGGCCCCGACGAATGGTACGCGGTGCTGCCCGATGGCCAGACTGTGCCTGCGGGCGATAATGCCGCTGTCAGCGTGGTGGATATATCCTCGCGCAGCGTCGGCATCCGTGTGGAGGGCGAAGGCGCGGCGGAATTGCTGGTGACCGGCTGTCCGCTGGACCTGACCCATTTCGCCGTGGGCCGCGCCACGCGCACCATCTATGAAACAGTGGAAATCATCCTGATGCGCACCGGCGACACCAGCTTCCACATCGAGGTATGGCGCAGTTTCGCACCCTGGCTGTGGGGTTCGTTGGCCGGCGTGGCAACCGAGCGTTAAGGCCAACCAATCATCGGCTCCACCCAGGGCAGCGCGGCGATCAGCGGCGGGAATGTTTGTGTCCGAAGCACATCGCGCGCCAGTGTGGCGGTCAGCGTGGGCAGATCGCCCAGCTCTCCGCTGCGCGCCACCACCGCCACACGGCGCGCGAAACGCCCGCGCGTCATCGGCTCCACCCGCAAGGCAGGCAGCAACCCCGGCTGCACCGCAAGGCACATCAGCGAGGTAATGCTCCACCCCATGCCCAGCGCCACCGTGGTGATCTGCTGGTGGGTCAGATCGACCTCCACCGTGTGCGGCAGGCGCAGTTTCATGCGGGTGATCTGGCGCTCGATGCGCTGGCCCATGCCGGTATCCAGCGCATAACGAATGAAGGGCAGGGCTTGGATCGCCTCCTCGGGCTCTGGCGAGCCGGTGTAATTGGCGGGGAAAATGAACACGAACGGGTCATCGACCACCGAATGATGATCGATGCCCTCTTCCTTTTCCAGCATGTTGCTGCCGGTGACGATCATGTCAAAACGCCGCGCGATAAAATCCGCATGCTGCTTTGCCGATATGCCTGAACGGATCTTCCAACGCCTCACGCGGTCGCCGTGCGCGTGCAGCAGCGGCGCCGTCAGCTGGGTGGCAAGGCTTTCGGACATGCCGATGGTGATCTCGTCGATGGGCTGGGCGGCGCCTTCGCGCACCTCGTCATAGATCGCCTTGGCGCTGGCGAGCAGCCGCGTGGCGCGTTCATGCAGCGCCTTGCCGGCGGGGGTCAGGCCCAGCGGGCGCAGGCTGCGGTCCAATAAAGGCGTGCCCAGCCCTGCCTCCAGCCGCGCGATGGTTTGCGAAACCGCCGATTGGGTCACATGCAGCTGCGCGGCGCATTGCGTCATCCCGCCCAGATCCGCGGTCAGGACAAAGACGCGCAGCGCGTGCAGATCGAACTCTGTGGGAAGCCTCATGCGAACCGCCATACAATTGTATCTGGTGAAATTGTATATTATAAATTCTAATCATTAAGCAACAGCATTTCACGCGGGGCGAACTGGCCCTAAACGCAATGCGGTTTGATTGTGGGAGGGTGCGCGCGTGGCGTTGAAGGGTCCGGATTTCGTGTTGCTGGTGTCTTGTGTGGATCGCAAGGGGCTGGTGGCTGCCATCGCCAATTCGATCGCGTCGCAGGATTGCAACATCACCCAAAGCGCGCAGTTCGACGATGCTGGCAATGGCCATTTCTTCATGCGTATCTCGTTCTCCGCGCCAGAGGGCACGACCATCGCCAGCTTCTCCGAGGCGTTCCTGCCCGTCGCCACCGCCTATCGGCTGAACTGGCAGGTGTTCGATACAAAGGTGAAACTGCGCGTGATGGTGATGGTCAGCAAGGGCGGGCATTGCCTGAACGACCTGATCTATCGCACCAACACCGGTTTCCTGCCGATGGAGATCACCAGCATCGTTTCCAACCACACCACCTGGGCCCGCCGCGCGGAGCACGAGGGGCTGGAATATCACCACCTGCCCATCACCCCCGAAACCAAGGCCGAGCAGGAAGAAAGGCTGCTGGCGCTTATCGACGAGCAGAAGGTGGATCTGGTGATCCTGGCGCGCTATATGCAGGTGCTGTCCGATGCCGTTTGCCGCAAGCTGGAGGGGCGCGTGATCAATATCCACCACTCCTCGCTGCCCGCGTTCAAGGGCGCCAACCCCTATCACCGCGCCTATGAGCGCGGCGTCAAGCTGGTGGGCGCCACCGCGCATTACGTGACGGGCGACCTCGACGAAGGCCCGATCATCGCGCAGGACGTGACGCAGGTTGACCATGCCGATACCGTTGAACATCTGGTCGCGCAGGGTCAGGAAACCGAAAGCCGCGTGCTGACCCGCGCGGTAAAGGCGCATTGCGAACACCGGGTGATGATGAACGGCCACCGCACGGTTGTGTTCCGGTGAATGAAACCCGCCTTTATGCGGATCTGGCCGCGTTGGGCATTGCGTATCAGGTGCATGACCATGCGGCTGTGTTCACCGTGGAGGAAAGCCTTGAAATCCATGAGGCTGTCCCCGGCGCCCATACCAAAAACCTGTTCCTAAAGGATTCCGGTGGCCAGTTCTGGCTGGTGACCGTGGAACATTCCCTGCGCGTCGATCTGAAGGCGCTGGCCGGGGTGATTGGCGCCAAAAAGCTGTCCTTCGGCAAGGCGGAGGATATGCAGGCGCTGCTGGGTGTAACGCCGGGTTCGGTAACGCCGCTGGCCGCGATGAATGATGCTGCCGGCCGCGTGAACGTGGTTCTGGATGCCACCCTCGCCGATGCGGCGCGGGTCAATGTCCACCCCTTGCGCAACACCGCGACCATCGGGCTGTCGGGCGCTGATCTGCGCCGCGCGTTGGCGCATTGGGGGCACGCGCCACTGATCGCCGCGATCCCCGAACGTATCCTCGCGCAAGAGGCTGGCTGAGCCATGTCCGTCTCCGCCTTTGAGCTGTTCAAGATCGGCATCGGCCCGTCCAGCAGCCATACGGTGGGGCCGATGCTGGCGGCACGGCGGTTCGGTGAATTTCTGGAGGGCGCCGGGCTGTTGGCCCGCACCGCGCATGTCACGGCAGACCTCTATGGCTCGCTGGCGCTGACCGGCAAGGGGCATGGCTCGGACACCGCGATCATTCTGGGTTTGGCGGGCGAAACCCCGGCCGAGGTGGATGTCGACGCGGTGCCCGCCATCATCGCCGCCGCGCGCGAAACCGGGCGGCTGATGCTGCTGGGGCGCCAGACAATCGCCTTTGCGCCAGACAGCGACATCGTGCTGCACCAGCGCCAACGCCAGCCGTTCCATTCCAACGCGCTGGCCTTCACCGCGCGCGATTCGGGCGGCGAGGAACTGGCGCGGCGGTTTTACTATTCGGTCGGCGGCGGCTTTGTGCTGGACGAGGACGAGGCGCGCCACAATGCACCCGACGCCGCACCGCCCGCCGCGCTGCCCTATCCCTATTGTTCGGGCGACGAATTGCTGGCGCTGGGCAAGGCGTCGGGCCTCTCCATCGCCGACATGATGCTGGCCAACGAGGTGGCGCTGCGCCCTCTGGCGGATGTGCAGGCCGGGCTGGATGCCATCGCCGCCGCGATGTGCGCCTGCATTGATCGCGGCTGCGCGACGCCCGGAACACTGCCGGGGCCATTGAAAGTCAAACGCCGCGCGCCCGCGCTCGCCGCCGAACTCGCCGCGCGTCAGCAGATGGCGCCGGGTGATCCGCTGGCGGTGCTCGATTGGGTGAACCTGTGGGCGATGGCGGTGAACGAGGAAAATGCCGCCGGCGGCCGCGTGGTCACCGCGCCCACCAATGGCGCGGCGGGGATCATCCCCTCGGTGCTGCGTTATTACCAGCGCTGCTATCGCGGCAATGCGGAGGGCACGCGGATTTTCCTGCTGACCGCCACGGCCATCGGCGCATTGTATAAACGCAACGCCTCGATTTCGGGCGCGGAGGTTGGCTGTCAGGGGGAGGTCGGGGTGGCCTGCTCAATGGCGGCGGCGGGGCTGACGGCGGCCTTGGGCGGCACCAATGCACAGATCGAAAACGCCGCAGAGATCGGCATGGAGCACAACCTCGGCCTCACCTGCGACCCGGTCGGCGGCCTCGTGCAAATCCCCTGCATTGAACGTAACGCGATGGGTTCGGTCAAAGCCATTGACGCCTCGCGCCTCGCCATGCTGGGCGACGGCGTGCATTATGTCAGCCTCGACAAGGTGATCGAGGTGATGCGGCAAACCGGCCGCGACATGCGCGACAAATACAAGGAAACCTCGCAAGGCGGCCTCGCCGTCAACGTGGTCGAGTGCTGATTACCACGGGCGTTCGCGGCGGAATTAGACGGAGCGCGGCCCGGTAATCGCGCTGTTGATCCGGGTGATCACCCGCAGCGCTGTGGCGAGGTCGGCCTCGGAAATATCGGCCAGCACTTCCGCCCGCATGGCATCCAGACTGCGCTCCATATCCTTGGCCAGAGCCTGCCCCTGCGGGGTCAACCACAGGCGGCGCAGGCGTTTGTCGTGGTCATCGACGACGCGCAGCACCAGATCACCCGCCACCAGCTTGTCGATAATCCGCACCAAGGATGGCCCGCCGATACCGCTGAGGTCCGCCAGCTGGCTCTGGCTGATGCCGCCGCCCGAACGCCCCAGATAGATCAGAGGCAAGCCGCAGGATTCCGACAGCGTATAGGGTGACAGCGCCCGGTCCACAGCGCGCCGCCAATTGCGCGCCAGCGGCAGCAACGATCCGGTGAGGCGGGTGGGAACGGGCATAGCTACGACCTTAGTCTTACGTTGAGAAACTAGTTTGCAAGCGAAGTAATCGCAGATAGGCGCATAAGCCATCATCTAGCGAGCATTTTTTTGCCGCCTGCCTGCATGTTCATACCGGAGAATCCGATGACCGCTTCCCGTATTGCCAACCCCGCCCTGCGCGCGCGGCTGATGGACGCCGAGGCCGCCGCCGCGCTGATCGCGCCCGGCTCCACGGTGGGGATGAGCGGTTTTACCGGCGCGGGTTATCCCAAACAGGTGCCTATGGCGCTGGCCCGGCGGATGGAGGCAGAACACGCCGCCGGCAACCCCTTCACCATCAATGTCTGGAGCGGGGCCTCCACGGGGCCAGAACTCGACGGCGCGCTGGCCAAGGCCAAGGGCATCCATTTCCGCCTGCCCTATAATTCGGACCCCATCGCACGCGCGCTGATCAACGCCGGCGAGATGGAATATTTCGACATGCACCTGTCGCAAGTGGCACCGATGGCGTGGCAGGGGTTCCTGGGGCCCTTGGATACCGCACTGATCGAGGTGTCGGCCATTTTGCCCGATGGATCGCTGGTGCCCTCGTCCTCGGTGGGGAATAACAAGACCTGGCTGGACCGCGCGGAGAAGATCATTCTGGAGGTGAACTCTTGGCAGAACCCCGCCTTGCAGGGAATGCACGACATCTACTACGGCACCGCGCTGCCGCCGCACCGCCAGCCTATTCCGCTGACCCAGCCGAACCAGCGCATTGGCCAGCCGACCTTCCAATGCGACCCCGCCAAGGTGATCGCCATCGTCGAGACCGACACCCCCGACCGCAACGCCCCCTTCAAACCCGCCGACGATGCCGCCCACCGCATTGCCGGGCATCTGATGGAATTCTTTGCGCATGAGGTCGCCAAGGGGCGCCTGCCCGCCAACCTGCTGCCCTTGCAATCGGGGGTGGGGAATATCGCCAATGCGGTGCTGGGCGGGTTGGCGGACAGCCCTTTCACCAACCTCACCGCCTATACCGAGGTGCTGCAAGACGGCATGCTGGACCTGATGGAGACCGGCAAGCTGTTGACCGCCTCCGCCACGGCGTTCTCGCTGAGCCCGGATGCCGCGCATAGGCTGAACGGCGAGATGGCCGAATATCAGCACCGTATCGTGCTGCGCCCGCAGGAAATCAGCAACCACCCGGAACTGATTCGCCGCCTCGGCTGTCTGGCGATGAACGGCATGATTGAGGCGGATATTTACGGCGCGGTCAATTCCACCCATGTGATGGGATCGGCGATCCAGAACGGCATTGGCGGGTCGGGCGATTTTGCGCGCAACGCCTATATTTCGATCTTCATGGCGCCCAGCACCGCGAAGGGGGGCAAGATCAGCACCATCGTCCCGCAGGTTTCCCATGTCGATCACATCAACCAGGACGTGCAGGTGATCGTCACCGAGCAAGGTTTGGCCGATCTGCGGGGCCTGCCCCCGCGCGAACGCGCCGCGCTGGTCATCGCCAACTGCGCCCACCCCGATTACCGGCCGATGTTGCACGATTACTACGCGCGGGCGCTGCACACATCCTATGGCAAGCATTCGCCCTCGCTTCTGGGTGAGGCTTTGTCGTGGCACCAGCGGTTTGTGGAAACGGGCTCTATGCGCGCCGGGTGATATACACCCGCTTCCCTTTGCCGTTCAATCGTTTACCATGGGGCGAGCGAATCGGGGTTATCCCCTAGGGTGGATTTTAAACGCATATAGTGTGCGAGGAGCTGATTATGTCCGTTGATTGGGCCGAAAACGTCAAGAAATACGTGCCAAATGCCGATGAACTGGCGATCGCCGGCATCGTGCGCCACTGCGGGATTGCGCTGCGCAGCCGCGACGCCTCGCTGGTGGCCTTTACGGACCCCACCGAAACCGATCTGGTGCGAGAGAGTTTTCTGAAGCGGAAACTGGCGCTGACCCTGCCCGACAGCGAGTTGGACGCCGCCATCGCCGCCGTCGGCGCGCGGATGAAGGGCGAGAATTTCCGCAACCGCGTCACGGTCTATTACCTGCTGGCCGAGCATTTCGACAAATTGCCGCTGTTCCACAAAAAGGGCGCTGTGGCTGCCGAGGCGGCTGGTGTTGAGGAAGATGCGGCACCCGACACTGCCCATGCAGATACTGGCGAGGTTGACACTGGCAAGGCGGGCATTGGCGGGGCAGCTGCGGCTGTGGGCGGCGCGGCGCTTGGTGCGGCGGCTTTGGCGGGTTCGGCGGCGGGCTCTGCGGTTTCGGGCGGTGCTGGCGCCGTCGGTTCGGCGGCCTCTGGCGCGGCGGATGTTGCGGGCTCTGCGGCCTCTGGGGTTGCCGGCGCTGCCGGTGCTGCTGTTGCGGGCGTGGGCCATGCGGCCAGCGCCACCGGAGCGGCGGTGACGGGGGCTGCTGGTGCGGCGCTCGCCGGCGCCGCAGGTGTTGCCGGTGCTGCCGCAGGCGCCGCCTCAGGTGTTGCCGGTGCCGCCGCAGGCGTTGCCGGTGCTGGCGCGGCAAAGCTGGCCTCGGTTGCCGATCATGTCCACGCCCCGGCGCGTGGCAAGGGGGCATGGCTGATCTGGGCCTTGCTGCTGCTGGCGGTGCTGGCGCTGCTGCTGTGGATGTTCGGATGCCAGCATAAGCCGGGTGAGGCTGTGGCGGATGCAACGGCAACCCCCACGGCTGCTGCTGCGGCGCCCTCGGCGGCGGCGAGTGCTGCTGCCGATGCCACAGTGATCCCCGCCGGCGCAGGCGTTACCTCGGGAATGCGCGATGGCAAGCCGCTGGTCACCGTCTATTTCGCAAGCGGCAAGGCGGATGTTGTGCCAGCATTTGCGGCATCCGCAGGCGGGCTAAAGGCTTACCTCGCCGCGCATGCCGGCAGCACCTTGGCGGTCAGCGGGTTCGCTGACAAAACCGGAAATGCCGCGATCAACGCCCAGCTTTCCAAGAAGCGCGCCGAGGCGGTGAAGGCCGCGCTGGTTGCCGATGGTGTGGCGGACAGCGCCATCTCGCTGGCAAAGCCCGCGGATGATGTCGATGCCGCGGCCCAGAATTCGGCAGCCCGCCGTGTCGAGGTGGTCGCAAAGTAACCTCGCGATGCGCGGCGGGCCATGTCAGATTTGCGCCGTACGGAGTATGATCCGGCGTGAAATTGCATGGCGCGCCCCGCTGATCATGGTATGAATAAGCAACCCCAACAAAGGAGATGATTATGGGAATCGAGAACCTTCTTGAAGACGGCGCCGGTGCTTTCGCGGCTGACAAGCTGCTGGAAACCGTTGATCCGAATGCTGGCATCATCGCCAAGGGCGTCGCGGCTCTGGCCGGCGGCGAAGGTGCCAGCATGCTGAGCGGTATGCTGGGCGGCGGTTCTGCGCCGGCGGCTGCCCCGGCTGAACAGCCCGCCGCCGACGACAGCGCCAGCGACGACCAGAACGCTTAAGCCTTTTGGACCACATCATTCGGTGCCTGATTTCTGGCGCCGTTGATGACACAGCCCGCAGGATATAATGTCCTGCGGGCTGTTGTATGTGGGGCCTACGCGCCCATCATGCGGCGCGACGACGGCGGAGGGGATTAGCGCTGTTTGGGGGCTGCTACTGGTGGTTTCGCCTTGGGCGCACGGGTGTAGGGCACAAAGCTCTCCAACCCCACAAAGCCAGAATTCATATGCGTGCCGCGGTCATGCAACTGGACGATATCCAGCCGGCACAGCTGATCGCCCCAGGTTTTGGTGACAAGGATCTGATCCGAATCAAGCGATTCAGGATATTTTGGCTGGTTAACATACAGCACCGATCCAGCATCATAAACGATGGCGGTATGGTCGATGATCTGGGTGCCATAGGTGTTGATCAGGCTGATGCAATCAACCGGCTTGCCAGCTACGCGCCCTTCCAACAGCTTGGCGAGTTCCTGCTGACCGGTCAGGTGCTCGCGCGCCAGCACCGGGCCTGAAACAACCGCCATAACGGCTGACAGGGCCAGCAGCACGCCTTTGGGTGTGGTCAGGGTCATCATTTTCTCCTCACGCCAACGCGCGGATTATAACGCGGCAAGCTGAACCGGCGATGTATTCAGCCAGTCCCGCCGACCGTCAGCCCCGCGATCAACAGGCTGGGCTGGCCGACGCCGGCGGGAACGCTCTGCCCGGCCTTGCCGCAGACCCCGACGCCTTCATCCAGCGCGAAGTCATTGCCGATGCCCGACACGCGGGTCAACACGCTGGGTCCGTCGCCGATCAGCGTGGCGCCCTTGATGGGTGCGCCGATTTTGCCGTCCTCCACCAGATAGGCCTCTGTGCAGGAAAAGACGAATTTGCCGCTGGTGATGTCCACCTGTCCGCCGCCAAAACTCTTGGCGAAGATGCCTTTTTTCATGCGGGACAGCAGTTCGGCGGGCTCGTCGTTTCCGGCGCGCATGAAGGTGTTGGTCATGCGGGGCAGCGGCGCGTGCGAATAGCTCTGGCGGCGGCCATTGCCGGTGGGGGCGACCCCCATCAGGCGCGCGTTCAGCCGGTCCTGCATAAAGCCGCGCAGAATGCCGTCCTCGATCAGGATATTTTCCTGCGAGGGCGTTCCCTCGTCGTCGATCGACAGCGAGCCGCGCCGCGCATCGATGCTGCCATCATCGACCACGGTGACGCCCGGCGCCGCGACCCGTTCGCCCAAACGCCCGGCAAAGGCCGATGTGCCCTTGCGGATGAAATCCCCCTCCAGCCCGTGGCCGATCGCCTCGTGCAGAAGGATGCCGGGCCAGCCGGGGGCGACCAGCACGGTCATCTCGCCAGCGGGCGCGGCGATGCTTTCCAGATTGACCAAGGCCTGCGCCAGCGCGGCGTCGATGGCATGGTTCCAGCAGGCTGGCTCGAACAGCTGATCGTACAAATACCGCCCGCCGATGCCGTAATTGCCCGTCTCGCGCCGGCCATTTTGTTCGGCGACGATGCTGACGTTGAGGCGCACCATCGGCCGCACATCGAACATGGGTTCCGCGTCGCCGCGGACGATCTCCACCACCGACCAATTGGCCATCAGCGTTGCCGTCACCTGCGCCACGCGGGGGTCGCGGGCGCGAGCGGCGGCGTCGATGTCCTCCAGCAGCTTGACCTTGGCGGCAAACGGCACCGCGTCCAGCGGCGAGGCGTCGGTATAGAGGTGGCGGTTGTTGCGGCGCGGCGGCGCGGCCATCGGCGCCTTGGCGGGGTCCAGCAGGCTCAGCGTTTCGCCGGCGCGGGCGATGGCGGCGGCTGAGATGTCATTGGCATGGGCAAAGCCGGTCATCTCGCCCGAAACCCCGCGCAGACCGAACCCCGCATCGCGCGAATAGTCGGCCGTTTTCAGCCGCCCATCGTCGAAACCGAAGGCCTCACTGGCGGTGAATTGCAGGTATAATTCGCCGTCGTCGCAACTCTTCAGCGCGTTGGCGACCAGTTTACGCGCCTCATCAGGCGACAAATGGCCGGGGCGGTACAGCAGCGAGCGGGGATCGGAATGGGTGGTCATACCCCGCGTTTATAGGGCCAAGCCGCGCGCATGCAATGCGGTCAATGCGCGTGCGCCGCCCCATCTGCCACGAAACGCTTGTCGCAATAGGGGCAATCGACAAAGCCACGCTCGTCGATCTCCAGCCACACATGCGGATGGCCCAGGGCGGAGGGTGTCGCCGAGCGGATGCCGCCAGTGCCATCGCAACTGACGCGGTGGGTGGTGACGGTCACGGTTTCTGGCACGGTTTCGGGCGCGGTGGTGTGTGGCTGGCTCATGGGCCGGTGTTAGCAGGCGTGCGCGGTGATTTCCAGCCTTCAGATCGCGCCATAATTGTTCATTGCAAGGACATGCGGCTGCCCCTAAGTTGCCAGCCGGGGTTGGGAACGCGCCGAAGCTGAAATTTGAGATGGAGTGCCCCCATGTTGCTTGCCTTGATCGCCGCTCTGGCCGCGCAAAGCGCCGACCCTGCCGCCATGCCGCCCCCGCCCGATATGCCACAGCATGCCGGCCAAGGCTGGGGGGCCCCGCGCCCGCAGATTTTCATCGCCCCCTCTGGCGAGGTGTTTAAAGGCGCCGACCCACGCGCCAACCCGGTGGCCGACTGGTTCGCCCGCGCCAACACCCATCACGATGGCCGGCTGACCGCCGCCGAGTTCACCGCTGATTTCACGGCCTTTGCAGCCAGCCTCGACACCAACCACGACGGCGTGATCGATGCGGCTGAGGTAAAGGCCTATGAGGCTGCGGTGGCCTCTGCCATGCCCGCGCGCGGGGGCGGGCGCGGAGGCCATGGCGGCGAGGGTGGTCACAGGCCGGGCGGCGACGGAGCGGGCCGTCCGCAGGGCGAGGCTCGATTCGGCATTTTGCCGCTGGTGGAGCCGGTCAGCGCGATGGACACCGCCGGCGATGGCCGCATCACCACCGCCGAGGTGCAGGCCGCCGCCGCCGCGAGCTTTGCCCAGCTGGACAGCGCGCATCGTGGCTATCTGACGCTGGCCGATCTGCCCAAAACCCCCGCGCAGCAAATGCGGGAACGGATGCGTGAACGCATGCAGCAAGGTGGCTGGGGCGGCGGTGATCGCGGCGGCGAGGGTGGACCTCCGCAGGGTGACATGCCGCCCATGGATATGCCACCGGGCGATCCGGGCCAGTAAAAAGGCTGGGGCCGCCTGCGTGTGGCCCCTTGCCCCGCCCCCCCACATGCCCCTAAAGCCGCGCCTATGATCCAGCCCGCTGCCATCTCGATCCGCAATCTCGTCAAACGCTATGCGCCTGCGGGCGGCGAGGCCAAACTGGCGTTGAAGGGCGTCAGCTTTGACGTGCCACAGGGGCAGATTTTCGGCCTGCTCGGCCCCAATGGGGCGGGAAAATCGACGCTGATCAACATCTTGGCAGGCCTGGTGCGCAAGACCGACGGCGAGGTGGACATCTGGGGTTTTGACATCGACCGCGACCGCCGCAACGCCAGCCGCGCCATCGGCATCGTCCCGCAGGAAATCGTTTTCGACCCCTTCTTCACCCCCTTCGAGGTGCTGGAGATTCAGGCCGGCCTCTACGGCGTGCCCAAGGGACAGCGGCGGTCGATGGAATTGCTGGGCGCGGTGCATCTGTCGGACAAGGCGCGCGCCTATGCCCGCACCCTGTCGGGCGGCATGAAACGGCGCCTGCTGGTTGCCAAGGCGATGGTCCACACCCCGCCGGTGTTGGTGCTGGACGAGCCAACCGCCGGTGTCGATGTCGAACTGCGCAAGCAATTGTGGGAATTGGTCAAGCGGCTGAATGACGAAGGGGTGACCGTGGTGCTGACCACCCATTACCTGGAGGAAGCCGAGCAATTATGCGACCGCATCGCCATCATCAACCACGGTGAACTCATCGCCAACAAGCCGACCCGCGAACTGGTCGGCATGGCGCGCGAGAAGGTGGTGGTGCTGACGCTGGACCGCGATATGGACGAAACGCCCGCCCACGCCGCCTTCCTGAAATGCGAAAAAACCGGCCCGCGCGTTATCGAGGTCACCTATGACAAGGACCACGCCACCGCTGGCGAGATCATGGCGCTGGTGCAGGGCGACGGCCTAGGCATCGTCGATGTCACCACCCGCGAGGCGGATCTGGAGGATGTCTTCGTCCGGCTCACCAGCGCGCCAGCCACAGCTTAACGGGCTTTATTCACGCACGCAGGGTTTCACCGAAGGGCCAAGGTCCCATCAATTGGATGGCGCAGGCGTGGCGGTTGCCGGTGTCACGACAGGCGCTGTCGCCGCCGGGCTTTGCGATGTGGGGGGCGCGGCAACGGGTGGCTTGGTGGCGGGCTTCGATGGATGCCCGCGCAGATCGTCGATCTCGGCCTGACGGCGGCGTAGATAGAAATCGCGGGTGGCGCGGTAAGGGTCGCCGACCTGATCACGGTATTTGGCCAATTGGGGGGCGATGCGCAGCCGGTCATCCATGCCGCCGATGACCATCACCGAAAAGCCATACTCGGGTGTCTGGAACGGCCCGCCGAGCGCCGCTGGCGCTGAAAACCGATCAATCGTGATGCCGATAAAGTCGCGCAAAGTGGTCGGCCCGACCAGCGGCAGGAACATATAGGGCCCCGGCCCGATGCCGTAAAACCCCATGGTATTGGCGAGGCCATTGCGGCGATAGGGCAGGTTGAAAGGTTTGCGCTTGGCGACATCGAACACGCCGCCCCAGCCCATCGTGCTGTTCAGCGTGAAGCGCGCCAGCGTTTCCGCCGCCTTGCCAACCTTGTGCTGCAATAGGAAGTTGAGGAAATTGGTCGGCTCGCGCAGATTATACAGCACGTTGTGAATGCCTGAACGCACCGGGCCGGGCACGCCATGCTCGTAAACCTGCGAGGCGGGGCCGATCACCATCCTGTCGGCGGTTTGAATGGCGCCGAATGATTTGGTGTTGATCGCCTCTGCCGGGTCGATACGCTCTTCGTATTTGCGGCTGTGGCCCGAAACGACGATGACGCCGGGGCCGGAAAGATCGGCTGGCGGCGTCGGCGCAGCGCTGGGCGTGGGGTTGGGGGAAGGGATGGGAGCGGGCGCTGTCGCAACGCCAGCCGGCAGGGGCTGCGCCGCGGCCGGCTGATCCGCCAAGGCGGGGGTGGACTGCACCGCTAGGCCGGCCATAGCCCCCATGATAAGCAGACGCGGCGTGTCTTGCGCGTGCATGCCTTCTTCGCCCTTATATCTCAACCTGGCTGCCGAGTTCGACCACCCGGTTGGGGGGCAGGCGGAAGAAGCTCATCGCGGTGTCGGCCATACGCATCATCCAGGTAAAGATCACCTCGCGCCACAGCGCCATGCCGGGGGTTTTGGATGGTAACAGCGTCTCGCGGCTGAGGAAATAGCTGGTGGTCATCGGGTTGAAATCGGTGCCGCAACCCTGCACCAGCTTCAGCGCGTCGGGTACGCTGGTGTCCTGCATAAAGCCAAAGCGCAGCTTCAAACGCCAGAAACCCTTGCCCAGATCGGTCAGCACATAGCGTTCCGCCTCGGGCACAAAGGGGCGGCCGACCATTTTGACGGTCAGCAGCACCACGCGGTCATGCAGCACATGGTTGTGCTTCAGATTGTGCAGCAAGGCGGATGGCACGCCTTCCTCGGTCGCGGTGAGGAACACCGCCGTGCCCGGCGAGCGGATCGCCGATGCCACGGAGGATTTGATGAAAATATCCACCGGCAGCGCGGCGTCTTCCATCTTTTGGCGCAGCAGCTTGCGGCCATCGGACCAAGTGATCAGCAGGGTAAAGATAATCCCCCCGATCATCACCGGGAACCAGGCGCCCTCGAAGAATTTCGACAGGCCGGCACCCAGATAGGCGCAATCGACAAGGGTGAAGAAGACGAGGCCGAAGCCCGATATCCATATCGGCGATTTCCAGATGCGGAAAATCACCACATATTGCATCGCCGTGGTGATCAGCATCGTACCCACCACCGCCAAACCATAGGCCGGCAGCATCGCCGCCGAGGCCTTGAACACCACCACCAGCGCGCCCACCATAAAGGCGAGGAACCAGTTGACCGCCGGCACATAGATCTGGCCCGCCGCCTCGGAGGAGGTGTGCTTGATCTTCATGCGCGGCATAAAGCCCAGCTGGATCGCCTGCTGCGTCACCGAAAAGGCACCGGAAATCACGGCCTGCGACGCAATCACCGTCGCCAAGGTGGCCAGCACCAGCAGCGGGATCAGCAATTCCTTGGGCGCCATCAGAAAGAACGGGTTGGCGGCGGCCTTGGGATCGGTAATCAGCAGCGCGGCCTGCCCCATGTAATTCAAAATCAACGACGGAAAGGCGATAAACAGCCAGGCATAGGTGATCGGCCGGCGTCCGAAATGCCCCATATCGGCATAGAGCGCCTCCACCCCCGTGATCGCGTAAACCACCGCCGACAGCGACAGGAACGAGATCACTGGATGCGCCTTGAAGAACCACCACATGCACATGGGGTTCAGCGGTTCGTACAGCACGGCGAGATGCAGGCGGATGTTCCACAAGCCCAGCGCCGCGATGGCCATAAAATAGACCACCATCACCGGCCCGAACCACTTACCGACCTTTTCGGTGCCGTGGCTCTGGATCAGGAACAGGAAGATCAATATGCCCAGCGCGATCGGCACGATATAGGGATGCGCGGCGGTGCTATAGACCTCCAGCCCCTCGACCGCCGAAATCACCGAGATGGCCGGCGTCAGCATCGAATCGGCGTAAAACAGCCCAGTGGCCAGCAAACCGCAGGCGGTCAGCCATGCCAGCCCCTTGGACTTGCCCAGCTTGCTGTGGATCAGCGCCAGCAAGGCCAGACTGCCGCCCTCGCCATGGTTGTCGCAGCGCATGACGATGAAGACATATTTGAACGTCACCACCACGACCATCGTCCAGAAGATCAGGCTGATGACGCCGTAAATGTTCAGGATATCGATCGCCAGCGGGTGCTCGCCGGTCATGATCGCCTGAATGGCATAGAGCGGGCTGGTGCCGATATCGCCGAACACCACGCCGGTTGCCCCCAACATCAGCGTGGCCAGCGACCCGCCGATATGGTGGGTGCCTTCATCGTCGTACTGCGTCTCTGCCGCAACCGCGGTGGTCGGAGCCGTATCTGACACGCCCATTCCCCTTTTTCGCCCGGAAATCTTGCGAAGTTGATTCGTGCTGCGATTTTCACGCAAGCCGCGCGGCGCCTAGTCTTGTCGTGGCCGTTGCGCAATGCGGATAGGCGAAACGCAGAGGGAAGACGCAATAATTACGATGTATATTCATAATTGGTCGATAAATTATGAACAAACCTTGGTTTTCGCGCAATTTAATCGAAACTTGGCATGGATACCGACAGCCTCGTAACCATATCGAAGAGAGTTCGGCGCTATGCCCTTCACATGGGAATGCGCATTCTGGGCAGAGCGCTCGCCTTGCTGGCCGCAATATGTGCGCTGGCAATGGCGCAAGGTGTGGCGGCGCAAGGCGCGGCAGCCAGCCCCCGCGGGGATGCCCGTGGGGGGGCGCCTGTCGCTCTGGGCGCCTTCCCCGCAGGATCGGTGTGCCATATTTCGACGGCGGCGGCAGAGGATTATGCCACGCTTGCCCGCGTCCCCCAGCGCTGGAATTGTCAGCCGCGCGATTGGTCGATCGAAGGGCAGCAGGCGCTGATGCGCTTTGATTTCGGGCCAAAAGGGGTGTCAGGCGCGGAGGCTCCGTCGCGTTTCAGCACCGATCTTACGCGCTTTTCAGGCATGGAAATGACCGTCATCGGCAACAACGGCCGCAGCGCCCACCACCGCCTGCAGGAGGCCGACATGATCGCCGGCACCAATGGATGGACGATGTCGGCGGCTCTGCCCCGGCTGGAAGGGCCAATCCGCGCGGTTGTGATCCGCATCATGGGCGCGCGCCATCCGCGCATATTGGCGGGCGCCCGGTTGGAGACCACCGCCGCCGCATCGACCGACGCGGCGGGCTATCAGCTGGTGATCGCGGGGCTGGCGGGCATGTTGGTTCTGCCGCTGGTGTTCAACTTCGCCTTCTACCGCATCCTGCGCGAGCGGTTTCTGCTGTGGCATACGGCGGTGGTGCTGTTGATGCTGATGGTGACGCTGGTCGATTCGGGGCTGATCAATGTGTTCTGGCCGGGATCGGTGGCGGTATTGTCATGGGTTGCGGCGGTCAGTTTCGGCGGCGGGATAGCCTCGGCGGCGCTGTTTTCGGCGGATTTGCTGGAAAGCGGCACCATCAGCGCGCGCGAAAGGCGGGCTTTGCGGCTGACCGCCGTGTGGATTCCGTTCTGGGTGGCGGTGTACATGCTGGCCGATGGGCCGGCCAGGCCCTGGGCCTTTTGGGCGTTTTACGTGCAATTCGTGCCGGTATTGGCGCTGTTTGTATGGATCATGGCGGCGGCGCGGGCGCATGGCAGCCGCGCGGTTTATTTCCAGATTATCGGCTGGGCGCCCTTTATGGTGTTGGGTGTGGTCCGCATCGGCTCGGCGCTGGGATTGGCGCCCCATCCTATCGAGGCCGAACTCGCCCAGCATTTCGCTATCGCGTGGGAGGTGATCGTCACCGCCGTGGGCGTGACCGACCGCTTTATGACCATCCGCCGCGACCGCGACCGCGCGCTGGCAGAGGCGCATTTGATGGGGCAATTGGCCGATCTCGATCCGCTGACTGGCCTGCTGAACCGGCGCGGCATTGAATCCCGCTTTGGCGCGCTGCACGGCGAGGGCTATCGGGCGATGGCGTTGATCGATTTGGACCGGTTCAAGCAGGTCAACGACACCTTTGGCCATGCCAAGGGCGACGATGTCTTGCGGGCGACCGCGCAGGTGCTGACCTCTGATCCCGATACGGTGGCGGTACGGATTGGCGGCGAGGAATTTCTGCTGTTGCTGCGCGGCCGCAACGTCGGCCAACGTGCAGAGCGGCTGCGGCGCGCTATTTCGCGGCGTGTCGCCACCGATGTGCCGGGGCTCGACCGATTGGTGACCGCCAGCATGGGCCTCGTCACCAGCGAGGGCGATTGGGACATGGTGCCCGGTTTCGCCGCGCTCTATCACGATTGCGACAAGCTGCTCTATCAGGCCAAAAGCTGTGGTCGCAACCGCACCATGGCCGAACAACGCCGGGTGTTTGGTGCGGAACGCCGGCACCATACCGCCGATAAGTCAGACCAGCGTCAGGCCTGATTTATCAGGGGGCATAGGCGCGCATGAAGGCGTCAACCCCGTCCTGAGTGTCGCGTTCAATAGCGCCTTGATCGACATGGTCTGCCAAGCCCAGCAGCAATTTCTGGTGGTATCCGTAAATGCACAGGCCCAGCAATTGGCTGGCAACCGTCAGCGGGTCGCCCCGGCGCAAGGCTCCGCGATCCATCACGGCGCTCAGGTAATCCGCCAGCAGTTGGCGGGTGCGCCCGGCGGCTTGTTCATAGAAAATACGGCCGATTTCGGGTGATCGGTGCGCCTCGCCGACGACCATCCGGTACAGCGCCAAGGCCTGCGGCGATGTCATTTTCTGCAAGAATTCGCGGGCAAAGCTGCGCAATACCTCCGCGACATCGCCTTCGGGGTTGAGGATGGGGGTCAGCTGCGCGCGAAATTCATGCGCGGCGCGGTCCACGACGGCGGCGAACAGCAAGTCCTTGGATGGGAAATAGCTCCACAAAGTGCCCTTGGATCCGCCCAATATCTCGGCGATGCGCGACATGGTGGTGGCGGCATAGCCCTGTTCCATGAACGAAGCCTTGGCCACATCGAGGATAGACTCGCGGCGGGTGTTGCGACGCTCCTCGCGGCGGGTGCATTCCGGGCGGGCAGAGGGCGATGAAATTTGGGCGAACATCATTGCTGTACCATACAGTACGTTTTTTTGATTGACAAGCGGGCGGAATCGATAGAGTTAGCTGCCATACTCTATGGTACAGTTATCTATGCAATTGCCTCTCAATAACCAATCCCGCCCCATGGCCCGCTGGCTGAGAGGGGGCGTGCTGGCGCCGGCAGTGCTGCTGGCAGCCCCTCTATGGCTGAGCGGATGCGCCTCTGTGCCGCATGGCGACGCCCCGCCGGTGGCCCAGTTGGGGCCGTTGCAGGCCGGGCAGACCTTTGCAGGCGCGCCGGTGGCTGCTTGGCCGGGCGATGGCTGGTGGCATTCTTACGGCGATGCGCAATTGGCGGCGCTGATCGACGAAGGTTTGGCCCATTCTCCCGATGTGGCCTCCGCTGCGGCGCGGATGCGCAAGGCCGCCGCAATGGCCGGCGCGGCGGGCGCGGCGCGTTTGCCGACGCTGGATGCCAACGCCTCGGTCGGCGAGACGCGCCAGAGCCTCAACATGGGGTTTCCGCCGCAGTTTCAGCCCTATTTGCCCAATGGCTGGTTCAACACCGGCGATATTGGGCTGAGTTTCGGCTTTGATCCCGACATCTGGGGCAAGACCCGCGCCCAGCTTGCCTCGGCGCTGTCCGAACGCCGCGCCGCCGAGATTGACGCGCAGGCCGCCCGGCTGGGCTTGGCCAGTGCGATTGCGCGGAGCTATGCCGGTTTGGCGGGCGAAATCGCCGCCCAGCAGGACCGCGCGGCAGGTTTGGCCAACCGTCAGGCGACCGAGAAGCTGATCGCCCTCAGGATGAAGCAGGGTCTGGAAAACCGAGCCGCGCTGGACACCGCCGTCGCCAACACCGCCACCGCCCGCGCCAATCTGGCCGCCGCTGATGCCGCCGTAGCCATCGCCCGCCACCAGATCGCCGCCTTGATGGGTGAGGGGCCGGACCGGGGCTTGACCATCACCGCGCCGCAATTCGCGCCGCTGGGGGGCGCAGGGCTACCCGAAAACGTCACCACCGATCTGCTGGGCCGCCGCCCTGACATCGCCGCCGCCCGCGAAAGGGCCGAGGCGATGAAGGCCAGTGTCCGCGCCGCCCATGCCGATTTCTTCCCCGCGTTCAGGATTTCCGGCTTGATCGGGTTTCAGTCGCTGGGTCTGGCCGAACTGTTGGCGCCGACATCGACCATGGGCAATTTCGGCCCGGCGGTCAGCCTGCCGATCTTTCACGGCGGGGCGATTCGCGGGGCATATCGTGCCGCGCAGGCCGACGCTGATGCCGCGATTGCCGATTACAACCGCGCGGTGGTGGGTGCTTATCAAGACCTTGCCGATGCGGCGACAAATCGTGCCAATCTGATCCGCCAGCGCGAGGACGCCGGCGCCGCCGTTTCGGCCAGCGAGGGCGCCTATGCGCTGACCCGCGCCCGCTACAAGATCGGCCTCGACAATTATCTGTCGGTGCTGGCCGCAGAGGACCGCTTGCTGGCTAACCGCGCCGCGCTGACCGCCATCGATACAGCGGCCCGGCAATCCGATATTGCCCTGATCCGAGCGCTTGGAGGTGGCTACAGCGACCCCGCGCCCACACAAAATTCCCCCCAAGGACCACGACCATGACCGATACGACTGATCAACAGGCCGCCGACGCGCGCCAGGCAACCCGCAAGAGCTGGCTGATAAGGCTGGGGCTGACGGTGGTGGTGCTGGGGGCGCTGTGGGGCCTGTGGTATGTGCTGGTGGGGCGCAACTCCACCTCCACCGACGATGCCTATGTCGATGCCGAAATGGCGCAGGTGACGCCGCTGACCTCGGCCTCCGTGGTGGCGGTGCATGTCAGCGATACGCAAGTGGTGAAGGCCGGCACCGTGCTGGTGGAGCTGGACCCCACCGACGCGCGGATTTCCGTGGCGCAGGCGCAGGCGGACCTCGCCGAGGCGCGGCGCAAATTCCGCCAGAACCTGGCCACCGGCCATGCCCTGGCGGCGCAGGTTCAGGCGCGCGGGGCGGATATTGCCGCCGCCGGTGCGCAAGTAAAATCCGCGCGGGCAGCGGCGGACGAGGCGCGTCTGGAACTGAACCGGCGCGAGGCCTTGGCCGCATCGGGTGGCGTTTCGGGCGAGGACGTCACCGTGGCGCGCAAGAATTTCGCCACCGCAGAGGCCGCGCTGGCCAGCGCCGAGGCCGCGCAGGCGCAGAGCCAATCCTCGCGCGCATCGGCCAGCGGGCAATATGATGCCACCGCCGCGCTGACGCAGGGCCTGTCCGAGGACACCGACCCCGGCGTTCTGGCCGCCAAGGCTCGGCTGGACGCGGCGCAGCTGGAACTGGGCCGGATGGTGGTGCGCGCGCCGATTGATGGCGTGGTCAGCCAGCGCCATGTGCAACTGGGCCAGCGCGTGAACAAGGGCGATGCGATCATGACCATCGTCCCCGTCGGGCAGGTCTTTGTCAGCGCCAATTTCAAGGAGCGCCAACTGCGCCGCGTCGTGCCCGGCATGCCCGCCGAAGTCACCGCCGACGTCTATGGCAGCGGTGTGGTGTACCACGGCAAGGTGGTGGGCATTTCGGGTGCAACCGGGGCGGCCAGCGCGCTGATCCCGGCCCAAAACGCCACCGGCAACTGGATCAAGGTGGTGCAGCGCCTGCCCGTCCGCATCGCGCTGGACCCCAAGGAACTGGCCGAGCACCCCTTGCGCGTCGGCGAATCCACCGACGTCACCATCGACCTCAGCGGGCATTGATATGGCTGGTGCCGCCCCAACCTTGATCCAGCGGGCGCAGAACTCGTGGGATGCGTTGAGCCCCACGCAGCGCATTCTGGCGGGCATGGTGCTGGCGTTCAGCAATTTCATGGTCGTGCTGGACATGACCATCGCCAATGTCTCGGTGCCGCATATCGCGGGCGATGTGGGCGTGTCGGCGGATCAGGGCACATGGGTCATCACCAGTTATGCCGTGGCCGAGGCGATCTGTGTGCCGCTGACCGGTTGGCTGGCGCAGCGTTTTGGCGCGGTGCGGGTGTTTCTGTGGGCGATGATGGGCTTTGCGGGCTTTTCGCTGCTGTGCGGTCTGTCGCAGACCTTGCAATTGCTGGTGGTGGCGCGGATCGGCCAGGGCCTGTGCGGCGGCCCGATCATGCCGATGAGCCAGACCTTGATGGTGCGCGTCTTCCCGCCTGAAAAGCGCGCGATGTCGATGGGCCTGTGGGCGATGACGGTGATCTTGGGCCCGGCGATGGGGCCTATCGTCGGCGGCATGATCAGCGATAATTACAGCTGGCACTGGATCTTCTTCATCAACGTGCCGATTGGCGTGATCGTGACCTTCTTCGGCTATATCATGCTGAAACCGGTGGAGACCGAAACCCGCCATGTGCCGATCGACAAGGTGGGGCTGGCGCTGCTGGTGTCGTGGATCAGTTGTTTGCAGGTGCTGCTGGATCTGGGGCGTGATCGCGACTGGTTCGCCGATCCCGGGATGGCGATGCTGGGAATTGCTTCGGCGATTGGTTTTTGCGCCTTCGTGATCTGGGAACTGACCGAGGAACACCCGGTGGTGGACCTGCGCATCTTTCGCCATCTGGGCTTTACCACCACGGTGCTGACACAGGCCCTGTGCTTTGGCGCCTATTTTTCAGGTGTAGTGGTGGTGCCGCAGTGGTTGCAGATAACCCTTGGTTATACGGCGACGCAGGCGGGCCTCATTACCGCGCTCAATGCCTATGCGGCGCTGATATTCAGCCAGGTGGCGGCGCGGCTGTTGCCCCGGCTGGACCCTCGGCTGATGATCAGCTTTGGCACCTTCTGGATGGGGGCGATGACCTTTGCCCGCGTGTTTTGGACCAGCGGGCATGACATGTTCACGCTGGGCATACCGATGTTGCTGCAAGGGGTGGGCATGCCGTTCATGTTCATCCCCGTCACCACCATGGCGCTGAGCGCGGTACGGCCAGAGGAAACCGCATCGGCAGCGGGGTTGCAGAATTTTGTGCGGACGATGGCATCGGCGATTGCCACATCGATTGTGCTGACCGTCTGGACCAACGCCCAGAGCAATGCCCGTTCGATGCTGGTGGACCGTATCCACCCCGAAGGCGTTCAGCACACGCTGACCGGGATGGGGCTCAGCCCTGCGCAGGCGCATGGCTATATCTCGGCCCTTGTTGACAAGGAGGCCTCCACCATCGCGGTCGATCATGCCTTTCTGGTGGCCACCTGCGTGCTGTTTCTGGCCTCGGCGATAGTATGGCTGACCCCGCGCGTGCCGCTGACCCGCCTGACAGGCGAAGCAACCGGCGGGCATTAAGCAGTGAACCGCCTTGAACTCTATGCTGGGGGCGAAGGTTTGATTTACCTGATATAAACGATCAAGAGCCTATGTGTTTCCCTTGAACTCGCAGGGAAAGCGACACCGTCGGTGCGGCAGATTTATTCACGTCTTAAATCACAGATGGCGTCTGGTCCGGTAGAGACCGGGCCTGCCCTGCTGACGTCGCTGTCGGGACAGGATGCCGCTGACATGTGCGCGGCTCTTGAGTCGTTGGATATCGGCAGCCTGTGGTCAACCGATAGCGAGGGCCGGCTGACCTATCTGTCGCCCAATGCCCATACTGTCTTGACCCGCGGTGACGGCGCGAAAGGCCAGACATTCCTCGATTTGTTTGTTGCGCCGCGCGCCGGCATCGACGGTCAACGTACTTTGCCCTTCGTGTTCGCGCGGCGGTCGCGTTTTGAAAGCGTGATCGCCCGGTCCGAAAAGGATGGGCGCGATATCATCTGGTCGCTGTCGGGCGATACGCGCAGCGATGCGGCGGGCAATTTCACCGGTTTTCGCGGCCATATCGTAGACGTCACCCGCGCCCGCCAAAGCGCCGAGGAAACATCGCAGATGGCGATGAACGACGCGCTGACCGGCTTGCTGAACCGCCGCCACATGACCGCGCTGCTGGAGCGGACGGTGACGGCATATATGCCCCAGCGCCGCCCCTGCGCGACGATGTTGATCGATCTTGACCGGTTCAAGCAGGTCAATGATACGCTGGGCCATGCCGTCGGCGATGCGCTGCTGAAACAGGTCGCGGCGCGGCTGGTCAAGGTGATCGGCGAGAAGGAACGCATCTGCCGTCTGGGCGGCGATGAATTTCAGGTGATGCTGCCCGATATCGATGATCGCGGAAGGCTGGGCGAGATGGCCGAGGGGATCATCACCGCCCTGTCCGAACCCTATTCGATCGAGGGCGACCGCTGCATGATCGGCGCGTCGGTGGGCATCGCCATTGCCCCGTTCGACGGGGAAACCGCCGACGAATTGGTGCGTAACTCCGATCTGGCGCTCTATGCGGCCAAACACAGCGGGCGCGGCCGTTTCCGTTTTTACTCCTCCGAACTGCTGGAGGCCGCGGCCCTTCGCCGCCAGCTGGAGGAAGACCTTCACGACGCCTTGGTGCGCGGCGAGTTCGAGCTGCACTATCAGCCGCTGGTCCGCATCGAGGACAATCAGGTGGTCGGCACCGAGGCGCTGGTACGCTGGAACCACCCCGAGCGCGGTTCCATCTCGCCGGCGATGTTCATTCCCATCGCCGAAGAATCAATGATGATCTGCCGGATCGGCGAATGGATCCTGCGCAGGGCCTGCGAGGACGCCGTCCAGTGGCCGCAGCATATCCGCGTGGCTGTCAATGTCTCGCCGGTGCAGTTTGCCGATCCTGGCTTGCCGCGCACCGTCGCCTCGGCGCTGGCGGCGACCGGATTGGACCCGGACCGGTTGGAGCTGGAAATCACCGAAGGCGTGTTCCTGCAAGAGGGCGCCGCCACCGCCAATATGTTCAAGGCGCTCAAGCGTTTGGGCGTGCGTCTGGTGCTGGACGATTTCGGCACCGGCTATTCCTCGCTGGGCTATCTGAAAAGCGCGCCATTCGACAAGATCAAGATTGACCAAAGCTTTATCCGCGGCGCCACCAGCGACGAAACACGCAACCGCGCCATTATCGCCGCCATCGTCACCTTGGCAGAAGCATTGGGCATGGATACCATCGCCGAGGGCGTCGAAACCTTTGACCAGCTGGAAATGGTGCGAGAGCTGAAAATCGGCCACGTTCAGGGCTATATTTTCAGTCGGCCCGTGCCGTTGGCCGAACTGTTCAAGGATACCCCTGCGGAAAACTGGGCGATCGTTCCCGAGGGACCGTCAAAACAGCGCCACGACCGCCGCGCGATGTTCCGCCAGATCGGCGTGATCCACGAGGATCACTATTACCCCGCGATGCTGCGCAACCTGTCGGTGACGGGCGCGATGATCGAGGGCATTCTGGATGTGCCGCTGGGTACGCGCTTTGTGCTGGATTTCGGCGATGGACAGTTTGCCGTGGCGACGGTTGTCCGCTCGCGCGATCACCAGCAGGGATTGGAGTTCGAGGTTCCGCTCACCAGCGATGGCAACGGCGGCCTCTGCACGCGCCACCGCATGTTGCAGCACCACCTGATCGCGGCGGGCGTACCGCGCAACGCCGATGAATTCTTTGCCCGGCAGGCCAGCCAACTCGCCACCGGCAAGATCAGCGTGCCGTGTTTTGCCGTGGCCAATCGCACCGGGACCATCGGCGGCGGATAATCACCCCTATTGCGGGTCTTCCAGACTGAACAGATCGTCGTCTTCGTCAAAGGCGAAGATTTCCGCGTAACGGCCCCACAAGGTGACGGTCCGCAGCGTCTCGTCGGCGTATTCCTCGCTCATGTGGTCTTCCAGCTCGTCGCGGAAACGGCGGGCGGGGGCGGTTTTGTTGGCGCGCTCGTCCAGAATGCGGCGGATGTGGCCGGCCAGCGGAATATGCGCCAACAGGGCCTGCGCGAACAGCGCTTTACGCTGATCGACATCGGCATCGACATATTGGCGGCCGGCGGCGGTCAGCACGAAATCGGCGCCCTTCAGCTCGGCAAAGCGCAGTTGTTGCAGCGATTCGGCGATGGGCAGCAGCTCGTCCACCTCCAGATCGGCGGCGTCGGCCAGGTCCGACAGCGAGGCGGTTCCATCGAACGGCGGCCCCTCGACCTCCTCCATCAGGCCCGACAGCGAGTTGGTGGAGACGCGCGGCAGGATCATGGTGATGCCGCTGCCGGGGAACGGCCCATCGCGCGACGGGATCGCGGTGACGGGCCGCGCGGTCATCCGAGCGTAAATGTCATCGACCAGTTGGCGAAAGGCGGGGTCCAGCCTCTCACGCGGTTGGGGCAGATCGACGCGGATTTCCGCCGCCACCCGCCCCGGATTGGCCGAGAACACCAGAATGCGGTCGCACATCAGCACCGCTTCCTCGATGTTATGGGTGACGATCAGCATCGCCTTGATCGGCATTTTGCCTTCGAACCATAGGTCCAGCAGATCGGTGCGCAAAGTCTCCGCCGTCAGCACGTCCAGCGCCGAAAACGGCTCGTCCAGCAGCAGCAGCGTCGGGTCCACGACGATGGCGCGGGCCAAACCAACACGCTGGCGCATGCCGCCCGACAATTCCTTGGGGTATGCGTTCTCGAACCCGTCGAGGCCGATGAGGTCGATCGCGGCGATGGCGCGTTCGCGGCGGGCATCCTTGGCGACGCCGCGCGCCTCCAGCCCCAATTCCACATTTTCCAGCACCGTCAGCCAGGGAAACAGCGCAAAGGTCTGGAATACCATGGCGATGTCGGGCGATTCGGTGTCGGCCTCGCGGTGGAATTTCACCTCGCCCTCGTCGGGCGTGATGAGGCCAGCGATGGAGCGCAGCAGCGTCGATTTGCCCGAACCCGAACGTCCCAGCAGGCCGACGATCTCGCCCTCCACCAGCGTCAAGTTGACATCATCCAGCACCGGAGTACCGCGCCTTGCGCTGGCGCCGAACCAGTGGCGCAGATGCTCCACCTCTACGATGGAGCGGGCGGGGGCGGCGGGTTTCGGCTGAGTGGCCATCATCTCAAATTCCCCTCAAAAATCAACTCAGGCGCATCCGGCGCTCGCCATAGGCATAGAGCCGGCGCCATAGCCCCCGGTTCAGCGCAATCACAAAAATCGACATGATCGCGCAGCCCAGCGCCACCCGCGGCATATCGCCCGCATTGCCCGCCAGCTGGATATAGGAACCCAGCCCATGCGCCACCAGCCGGTGGTCGCCCCACGTCACCACCTCGGCCAGAATGGATGCGTTCCACGATCCGCCAGAGGCCGTCAGCGCGCCGGTGATGTAATAGGGAAAGATCGCCGGCAGCGCCACCTGACGCCACCACAGAATGCCCTTTACGCCGAACATCCCGGCGACCTCGCGCAGGTCATTGGGGATGGCGCTGGCCCCCGCGATCACGTTGAACATGATGTACCACTGCGTGCCCAATATCATCAGCGGCGACAGCCAGACATCCACGCTGAGGTGAAAATGTAAAATACCGATCACCGCAAAGGGAAACAGCAGCTGCGGCGGAAAGGCCGCCAGAAATTGCGCCACCGGTTGCAGTTTTTCGGCCCAAGCCGGGCGCAGGCCGATCCACACCCCCAGCGGCACCCAGATCAGGCTGGCCAGCACGATCAGCACCATGACGCGGGCCAGCGTGATACAGGCCATCTCCAGCGCGACAACGAAGTCATGCACCGACAGGCTGCGCTGGACATAATCGAATATCGCCCAAGCCGCCGCGATGACGCCCACCGCCACGATCAGGTTCCACAGGATATTCGCGGCGCGGCTGGGCACTATGCCTGCGATCACGGGGGCCCTTTGGGCGCGAGGGCGGCGATCAAACAGCAACAGCGCCTTGGCGGGCAGGGCAAAGGCGGCGAACAGCCAGTCAAACAGCACGGTGCGGCGGAACAAATCATAGGCCCAGCTTTCGGGCTTCATGGTGCTGGCGGTCTGTTCAAAGCGGAACCGGTCGGCCCAGGCCACCACCGGGCGGAACAGCAACTGATCATAGCCCAGAATCACCGCCGCCATCGTGCCCATCGCCCACAGCACCGCGTGGATGTTGCTGTGAATCACCGCCAGCCCGAGATAGGACCCGATCCCCGGCAGCGTCACCGAGGTGTTGCCCACCGTGATCGCCTCTGACGCGACCACCATGAACCAGCCGCCCGACATCGACATCATCATGTTCCACACCAAAGCCGGCGTGGCAAAGGGCAGCTCCAGCCGCAGGAAACGCCGCACCGGGGACAGCTCAAATCCCTGACATACCTCGCCCAGATCATCGGGGATGGTGCGCAGGCTCTGGTAAAAGCTGAAGGTCATATTCCACGCTTGACTGGTGAAAATGCCGAACACCGCCGCGCATTCCGCGCCCAGAATTTGCCCCGGAAACAGCGCGAGGAAAAACGTAACAGTAAAGGTCAGGAACGAAATGATCGGGATCGACTGCAAAATATCGAGGATCGGGATCAAGATCTGCTCGGCGCGCTTGTTCTTGGCAGCCAGGGTCGCATAGCCCAGCGTGAAGGCCAGCGAGCAAGCCAGCGCCGCAAACATCCGCAAAGTGGTGCGCAGCGCATATTCGGGCAGGTTCGCCGGGTCCAGCGTGACGGGCGACACCTGCAAGGCGCTGATCGGCTGCACCACCCCCTGCAAGCCCCGAAACAGCATCGCCGCCGCGCCCGCGACCAGCAGCATCGCCACCAGATCCGCGCGGCTGGGCGCGGTCAGCCGCAGCATCCGCGAAAAGGCCGGCATCGGGCGCGTTTGGCGCGGCTGAGAGGATGGCGTATCTTCGCTCAAGGGGGGGTACTCGGGTGAGGGCGGGAACACGATGATGACCGGACTAGCCGGGGCTATGGCGAAAGGCAACGCGTGGCAAGCCAGCCTTGTTGTCAGCTGCGCGCTATCGGTGCAAATCATGTCACTTGTGCGACAGCGGTATGGCAGACCCTCTCATGCCCTACGTTCGGCGCCGGCGGCACCCAAGGTGACGCATTTTTAACACAGGTTGAGGATCAAGCGAATGGATCATGCAATCGATTGAATTATGTCTTGCAATCGATTGTTGTATTTGTCAGAGGTGATTTTGCAGGTCGGCGCCATTATGGTGCGACAGGCATTTTAGGATGCCCAGGGGAGGATATCATGAGGCAATCGATACTGAAGTCGTGCGTGTCGCTGGCAGTGCTCAGCATTGCAGGCGTTTCCACGGCTGCGTTCGCGCAAACCGCCGCACCGGCCGCACAAGCCGATACCGCAAAGCCCGCCGATACGCTGGGTGAAATCGTTGTGACCGCATCGAAAACCGGCAAGACCAAGCTGAACAGCTCGGTGTCGGTGTCGTCGGTCAGCAATGAGCAGATCGCCAATTTCAACCCCACCAGCGATGCCGAGCTGATGCGCTTTCTGCCGGGCATTCAGGTGCCGGGCGATGGCGGCCCCGGCGGTAACGCCAACATCACCGTTCGCGGTCTGACCACCCCTTCGGGCGGTTCGCCGTTCCTGCAGGTGCAGGAAGACGGTTTGCCAGTGGTGCTGACCGGCGATATGTCCTTCGCCAACAACGACTATTTCACCCATTTCGGCCCCACTGACGAGCGCGTTGAAGCGATTCGCGGCGGTTCGGCCTCCACCGCGGCCAGCCAGGCCGTCGGCGGCGTGGTCAACTACATCAGCAAGACCAGCCGCGGCGAAGGCGGCTTCCTTGAGCTGGATGAAGGCCTGAACTATCAATACAGCAAGGTGCTTGGCCGCCTTTCGGGTTCGCTGAACGACAGCACCTATTACAACGTGGGTGGCTATTTCGACATCGGTCATGGCACGCGCCATGCCTCGTTCAATGTCAGCGACAGCTATTCGATCAAGGGTAACATCACCAAGGAATTCGACGGTGACAAGGGCTATGTCCGCTTCCTGTTCAAGGTGGCTGATACGCAAGAGCCCGATTACAACGCGGGTCTGGTTTCGGCCACCGCAAACGCCAGCGGCCCCAGCGGCTTCAGCGTGGTTCCCGGCTATGACTATCGCAAGCAGGCTGGCACCTACTCGATCTTCAACCGCGACTGGACCATCGTCAATTACGATGGCAGCAACGGCAGCCAAGCCAACACCCAGACCGTTCAGAACAACGGCATCACCACGCATCAGCGCCTGTTCCAGGTGCAGTTCCACTATAACGTCAACGACAACATCACCGTCGATGACAATGGCCGCGTGGGTCTGCTGAACGGTGCGTTCGCCACCGGCTTCTTTGGTGCCAGCACGCTGGCTTCGCAGATTGGCGGCACAACGGCTGGCGGCGCGACGATCGGTTCGTTCATCTATGCCAACGGCCCCAACGCCGGCCAGGTGTTCAACGGCGCCTTTGTCAACACCAACACCGACATCTATACCCGCATGAGCGACCTCAATAGCGTCACCAACGACCTGTCGCTGTCGGACAAGTTCGTGGCTGGTGATGCGAAGATCAACCTGCATGGCGGCTGGTTCTATTTCGACCAGCACGACAATCAGGATTGGCACCCCAACAACACCTACTCGGACGGCACCACCGGCACCAACCCGGCGATGCTGGACCCGGTTTCCGGCCCCAATGGCACGGGCAATCTGCTGGCGGTCAATGGTCAGGCTGGGTATAACAACAACTGGGGCACCGGCGGCTGCTGCGCACAGGCGTATAACATCGATTATGCGATCAACGCGCCCTATGCCGATCTGGTTGTCGATTATGACAAGCTGAGCCTCGACGCCTCGATCCGCGAGGAACTGTTCAGCTATAACGGCACGCAGTTCACCGGCACCGGCGCGACTTCGGTGGGCACGGTCAACGTGACGCAGATCGACCCGCGCACCGGGCAGACCGTCTCGACGCCGATCCCCTATGGCTATGCTCCGGCGACCAATTACCTGAACTTCAACACCCATGCCACCAACTGGTCGGTGGGTCTGTTGTACAAGGTGACGCCAGACACCTCGGGCTTTATCCGCGCCGCGCATGGTGTGCGTTTCAACGCTGACCGCGCCATCGGCGAGGCCAGCCCCAGCGGCCAACTGGGCGTTGCCGGCCAAACCGCCGAGCAATATCCGGTTGACCAGTACGAAATCGGCCTGAAGAGCCGCGGTCAACTGGGCGGCGGACACTATACGGTGGAAGCCACGCTGTACCACTCGAAGTACTCGATCTCGTCCTTCGGCGTGGGCAGCAACTGCTCGTCGATCGATCCCAGCTGGACGGTGGCCACCACCTGCACGCTGACCAATGTGTACAAGGACACCGGTTACGAGTTCTTCGGCACGTATAACCTGCATGGCTTCAGCCTGGTCGCCAACCTGACGGGGGACTTCTCGAAGTTCACCAACGCCGGTTCGACCACCTCGCTGGATTCGGCGCTGGCGCATCTGGCCTATACCGTTTCGGCCAGCTACGCGGTGATGAAGGATACCTCGTTGGGTGTCAGCGTCACGGGTAACACCAGCACCGCGGCCTATAACGGCACGACCAAGATCACCTATCCTGGCTCGGCGGTGTTCACTGCCTTTGGCAAGATCGGTATCGCCAAGAACCTGCAGGCCGGGGTGGAGGTGTACAACCTGTTCAACACCGTCGCCATTCAGGGCGGTCAGCCGGGTCTGGTGGGTGGCAGCACCAACTACTATAACGCGACGATCGCCGACGGCCGTTCGGTGAAGGGTTCGATCAAGTTCACGTTCTGATCTTGGTCTAAGCCATGAAGGGCGGGTCGGAAGGTTGCTTCCGGCCCGCCTTTTGCTGTTATAGGGGCGCATAAAGGGGGTATTGATGACAGACCGGCGGATTAAATCGGTGGTGATCGTGGGCGGCGGCTCGGCGGGCTGGATGACGGCTGCGATGCTGAGCCACATCCTGAAACAGGGCTGCGCCATCACATTGATCGAGAGCGAGGAAATCGGCATCATCGGCGTGGGTGAGGCGACCATCCCGCCGATCCGCCTGTTCAACGACACGCTGGGGATCGCAGAGGCCGACTTCGTCCGCGAAACCAAGGCCAGCTTCAAACTGGGCATCGAATTCGTTGGCTGGGGGGCGGAAGACAGCCGCTATTTCCACCCCTTCGGCCCGCATGGTCGCAATTTCGATATGGTGGCCATGCACCATTACTGGCTGCGCGCGCGCGAAATGGGCGAAACCGCGCCGCTGCACGATCACGCGATGGCCTGGCAAATCGCCAAGGCCGGGCGGATGGCGCGCCCGTCGCCCGATCCGCGCAATGTCGCCTCCACCTTCGACTACGCCTATCATTTCGACGCGACGCTCTACGCCGCCTATCTGCGCCGGTTCAGCGAGGCGCGCGGCGTCACCCGCGTCGAGGGCAAGATCTGCGACGTCGCATTGAACGGCGAAAATGGCCACGTCGATCACGTAACGATGGAGGATGGCCGCGAAATCGGCGCCGACCTGTTCATCGACTGCTCTGGCATCCGCGCGCTGCTGATCGAGGGGGCGCTGAAGACCGGATACGAGGATTGGAGCCACTGGCTGCCCTGCGACCGCGCGGTGGCGATGCCCTGTGAGAACGCCGGCGACCCCTTGCCCTACACCCGCAGCACCGCGCGCGAGGCCGGGTGGCAATGGCGTATCCCGCTGCAACACCGCATCGGCAACGGCTATGTCTATTCCAGCCAGTGGATGGAGGACACCCGCGCCGCCGACCTGCTCAGCCAGCGCCTCGATGGCAAACCCTTGGGCGATCCGCGGCTGGTGCGTTTCGCCACCGGGCGGCGCAAACAGCATTGGAACAAGAATGTCGTCGCCATCGGCCTGTCATCCGGGTTCTTGGAGCCGCTGGAATCGACCAGCCTGCACCTGATTCAGGCGAATATCTCCAAACTGATGGGCCTGTTCCCCGACAAGAATTTCGACCCCGCCACCATCGCCGAATTCAACCGCATTGCCACCAATGAAACCGACCGCATCCGCGATTTCATCATCCTGCACTACAAACTGACCCAGCGGCGCGACAGCGAGTTGTGGCGTTACGTCGCGGATATGCAGATCCCCGACACCTTGGCGATGAAGATCGACCATTTCAAACGCCACGGCCGCCTGATCGCGCGCGAGATGGATCTGTTCGCCCCCGATAGCTGGCTGGCGGTGCATATCGGCCAGAACAATATCCCCGCAGGGCTGGACCCCTTGCTGGATTACCGGGGCATCGATGCGCGCGAATGGCTGGGCAAATTGCGCGGCGCCATGGCGCATGAGGCCGCCCGCATGCCCACCCACCGCCAGTTCATAGACCATATCTGCGCCCCCAAAACATAGGGCGTCCGATCGGGCTTCGGCGATTTCCCTTGCAATTTCGCATGGGTGGACGAACAATCCCCTGATAAAACCCTCAAGTGGCGCCTATGACACGTATTCGCAACATCAAGGAACTGGCGGATCTCGCCGGCGTTTCCACAGGCACCGTCAGCCGGGCGCTGGCGGGTTCGAAATTGATCAGCCTTGCCACCCGCACCCGCATTCAGGCGCTGGCCGAGGAGCACAGCTTTCGCCCCAATGTGATGGCGCGCAATCTGCGGATCCAGCGCACCGGGGCGATCGGCGTGCTGATCCCGCTGGGGCATGAAACGGGACAGAACATCTCGGACCCGTTTTTCATCACCATGCTGGGGCTGATCGCCGACGCGCTGACTATGCGTGGCTATGATCTGCTGCTGTCGCGCGTCATCCCAACCGACAGCACCTGGCTGGAGCGTTATGTCGATTCGGGCCGGGTGGATGGGGTGCTGATCGTCGGCCAGTCGGACCAATCCGAAACGCTGGACCGCGTGGCGCAGCGTTACCGCCCGATGGTGGTGTGGGGCGCGCATCAACCGGGGCAGGTGCATTGCTCGGTCGGCACGGATAACCGCGCCGGCGGGGCGATGGCCGCGCGGCACCTGATCGAGCGCGGCTGCCAGCGCATCGCCTTCTTCGGCGACCCGCGCGCCATCGAAATCGGCGAGCGTCTCGAAGGCTGCCGCACCGCCATGCGTGAGGCCGGTATCGAGGACGCGCTGACCGTGGTGCCCGCGCATCTGGTGGCGGAAGATGCCCGCCCCGACGTCACCCGCTTTCTCGGCTCCACCAGCAAGCGGCCGCAGGGCATCGTCGCCGCATCCGACGTCATCGCGATGAGCGCTCTCAGCGCGCTGGCCGAATATGGCTTGGCGGTGCCCGGCGATATCCGGGTGGTGGGCTACGACGGGCTGCCCTTTGGCGAACATACCGTGCCGCGCCTGACCACCATCAAGCAGAATTTCGCCGCCGGCGCCGCGCATCTGGTCGACATGCTGCTGGCCCGCATCGCCGGCGAGGATACCCCCAGCGTGGTGATGGAACCCGAATTGCTGGTGCGTATGTCGAGTTGAAGGGGGTTAAGGGTTAAGATGCGAGGGGGTTACCCCCTCGCGCTCCCCAGACTTTTCAGTGTGTTACTGCCAACGTTTACCCTGTTGCGCCGCAGGCTTTAAAGCCGCTTCGCGCCGAGGGAGTGAGGCAAGCGGTTGTGCGCAGCCTAAAGGTATTGGGGGTTTGGGGGTGTAACACCCCCAAGAACCTTCTCTTAATCCGACCCCAAAATCAAAGCCAACGCCCCCAGCAACCCCGAATCGGGCCACAGCGCCGGCAGCACCACCGCCTCGGCGGGGTTGCCTACGAAATATCCGCCGCCCGCTTTGGCTGCCTCCGCGCGGACCTTGTCCAGCAGGCCGGGGGTGCCCATGACGCCGCCGCCCAGCACGATCCGCGCCGGCTCCAGCACGGCCTGAAAGCTGGCGATGGCTTGGCCCAGATACCATGCGATGATGTCGGCCGCGCCGTGGTCAGCTGGCAGGTCCGACAGCGATTTGCCCCAGCGCGCCGTCACCGACGGGCCAGCCGCCAACCCCTCCAGACAATCGCCATGGAAGGGGCAGACGCCTGCGAAACCCAGATCATCGCGGTGGCGCGGCATGCGGATATGGCCCATTTCGGGGTGCGACAACCCGTGCAGCAACCGGCCATCCGCCCCCACGAAGCCGCCGCCAATGCCGGTGCCGATGGTGAGGTAGAGCGTGGCTTGTCCCTTGCCGGCCCCCCAGCGCGCCTCGGCCAAGGCGGCGGCGTTAACGTCGGTATCGATCGCCACCGGGCAGTCCAAGGCGGCGGCAAACGCTCCCGCGACATCGGTGCTGCTCCAATGCGGCTTGGTGGTGCGGGTAATGTGGCCCCACTCTGGCGATGCGCGGTCCAGACACAAAGGCCCGAACGACGCGATGCCGATGCCGTCCAGCGCGCCATGCTGACGAAACCACACCGCCGCAGCGCCCAGCGTTTCCGCAGGCGTTTCGGTGGGGATCTGGTGGCGGGCGGTGATATGCGCGGCGGGGTTTGCCGCCAGCTCCGCCGCCGAGCCTTCCGCCAGCCCCAGCACGAATTTGGTGCCACCCGCCTCGATCAAACCGTAACGCGCCATGTTATTTGCCTGCCTCTACCCAGCCCCGCGCGCCGTCGAGGGCGATGCGGAATATGGGCGCCGGTGTGCCATTGAAATGGGCGCGGCGCCATAGGGGATCGTCGATTTGCCCGCCCTCTGCCACGCCCGCCAGATCGGCGAAACCGGCGACGCTCAGATCGTCCGACACCCACCAGCTGTAGGTCTGATAGGGCACGTCCGCCGGGTTGCCCGCGACCAGCCCGGTGCCATTGACCGGCTCCCAAGGGCCGAGCACCGACTTGGCGACCATGGCGTAAAGCCCGTTGGGACCGCTGGGGCCATCGGGGGCAAAGACCTTTCGCTGGGTGGACCAGAACAGGTAATAGAACCCGCCGTGCGCGACTATATGCGGGCGTTCCTGTTCGTTGTTGAGGCCATCTGCGCTGACCAGTGGCGGCAATATGTCCCAATGGTCCAGCCCGGCGTCGGCGGCGCGGGCGATGCCGATGCAGCCGTTCCAGTCGCTGCGCCCCTGCTTCAGCGATCCGGTGAACAGCAGATAGGTGGCGCCATCGGCGGGGTCGCGGAAATGCGCCGGGTCGCGGAAGCCCTTGATAAAGCCGGGGACGCCATCGGCCTGTGTCACCAGCATATATTGCGCATCGTCGGCGACAAAGCTCTCGGCGGGCGTGGTCCAGCCGGTGATGCGGACCGTATCGCCGGCGACGGTCAGGCCCCCGCGCGTTTGGAACAGACGCTGGGCGAAGGTCGGCTTGGCCTCGCCGCGAAAACCGGCGGCGGTGTAGAACAGCGTGACAGTATCAGTGGCCGGATCAAACAACGCCGATCCCGCCCATTCGCGGCTGCCGGGGCACAGGCCGTCGGGCAGAGCATTGCCGTGGTCGCGCCATTCCAGCGTGCCGTCTGCGCGGCTGCGCTGGCTCATCAGGCGGATGCGGGCGATGGCGTGGCGCTCGTCGGGATCGGGCAGGGCGGGGGCGGAGAGCACCAACCACACGCTCCAGCCATCGAACAGCGCCGTCGAGCCATCGGCCAGTTGCAGCGGCCACAGGTCCCACAGGTCGATACCCGGCAGCACCGGCGTCAGATCAGCGGCGGCGGCATGCGGGATGGTGGTGTCCATGGTCTGGCGGATGGCGGCGACGTGTTCTGGCCGCCAGATTGCTGCCTGCCAAGGCGCCCGTTTTGCCGTGGTGGCGGTTGCGGTCACTTGGCCTTCTCTCCTGTAGCAATCGTTTGCAACGCCATATATGGCAGGCGAACGCTTTGCAACAATCGATTGCATAATCGCTTTCATCTCGGGTAAGATACGGCAGGATTGGCCTAAACCAGCAGGCTCGCCCCCGCCACCGCCTGCTCGATCATCACCACCGGGGGCGCGCCCTCTGGCGTGCGATAGGTCAGCGCGGATGTCACCGCCGCGACGGCGTCCTCTGGCATCAAGGCCACCACCGCGCCGCCAAACCCCCCGCCGGTCATCCGCGCCCCGCCCCGATTGCCGGCATGCTTGGCGATCAGCGCGTTCAGCTCTTCCACCAGCGCATCGACCGGGGGCACGGTAATCGCGAAATCATCACGCATCGAGGCGTGACTGGCGCGCATCAGTTCACCCAGCATCGCCAGATCGCCCGCCGCCAGCGCCTCTGTGGCGGCCAAGGTGCGGGCGTTTTCGGTGATGACATGCCGCGCGCGGGCGGTGATCAGCGGGGCGAAGTCTGCGGCCCCCAACATCGCCATATCCGCATCGCGCAGCGCGGCCACGCCCAGCGCGCGGGCGGCGGTTTCGCATTGGCGTCGGCGCTCGTTGTAATGCCCCTCGACCAATCCGCGCACCACGCCCGAATGGACGATGACGATTGCTGTGCCTTGCGGGATCGGCACCGGGCGGCAATCCAATGACCGGCAGTCGATCAGCAGCGCATGCCCTGCCACCCCCCGCGCCGAGATCAACTGATCCATGATCCCGCATTGGGTGCCGACAAAATCGCACTCGCTGGCCTGCGCCAGTCGCGCGATGTGCGTGGGGTCCAGCCCCAGAGCGGCCAGTTCATTGATCGCCGTCCCCAGTGCCACGCTCAGCGATGCCGAGGACGACAGCCCCGATCCGCGTGGAATGGTGCCCGCAATGGCGATGTCGGCGCCGGGCAGGTCGATGCCCTCCGCCTCGGCATAGGTCATCAGCGCCGAGAACATGCCGCGCACATAATTGGCCCAAGGCGCGCGGGGGTCGGGCAGGATGGGGGGAGTCAGATCGAATTGGCTGGTGGCGGCAAAGTCGGTGGCCAGCACCCGCACCGCGCCATCATCGCGGGCGCGCACCGCGACCTGTGTTTCCACGGTAATGGCGGCGGGCAGGACAAAGCCATCGTTGTAATCGGTATGCTCGCCGATCAGATTGACGCGGCCCGGCGCGCGGGCGATCAGGCTGGGGGCATGGCCAAACTCGGCGGTGAAGGCGGCGGAGAGGCTCATGACTGTGCCCGGTAATGCGTGGTGGACTGGGCGCGCAGACGCTCTGCGGCCTGTTCGGGGGTGAGGTCGCGCTGCGCCTCGGCCAGCATTTCATAGCCGACCATGAATTTACGCACCGACGCCGATCGCAACAACGGCGGATAGAAATGCGCATGCAGCTGCCAATGGGCGGTCTCCGTCCCGCCAAAGGGCGCCCCATGCCACCCCATCGAATAGGGAAACGAGCAGGCGAACAGATTGTCGTATCGGATGGTGAGTTCGCGGATCGCCAAGGCCAGATCGGCCTGCTGCTCGGCGTCCAAATCGGTGATCCGCGCGGCCGCAAAGCGGGGCAACAACAATGTCTCAAACGGCCAAGCCGCCCAATAGGGCACGATGGCCAGCCAATGCCGGGTCTGCACCACCGCGCGCGGGCCATCGGCCTCTTGCGCGGCCAGCGCCAGCAACATCGGCGCGCCATGCGCCGCGTGCCATTCGCGCTGTGTCCGGTCCTCTGTGGCGATGGCGCTGGGCAGATAATCGCTGGCCCAGACCTGCCCATGCGGATGCGGGTTGGAGCAGCCCATCGCCGCGCCCTTGTTCTCGAAGATCTGCACATGGGTGTAGCGCTGGCCTAGATCGGCGGCCTGAGCCATCCATGTGGCGATCACGCCCTCTATCGCGGGCAGAGGCAGTTCGGGCAGGCTCTTGCCGTGATCGGGCGAGAAGCAGATGACGCGCGCCTCGCCGCGTGCGGGGGCTGATTGCAACAGGCCATCGGACATTGGCGGCGCAGGCGTATCGGCAGCCAGCGCCGCAAAGTCATTGGCGAAGACATAGGTCCCCTCATACGCCGGGTTGACCTCGCCGGTGACGCGGGCGTTGCCGGGGCAGAGGTAGCACGCCGGGTCATGCTGGGCCCGCGCGGCGGTGTCGGGCGCATCCTCTTGCCCCTGCCACGGCCGCTTGGCGCGGTGAGGGGACACCAGCAGCCACTCGCCCGTCAGCGGGTTGAAACGGCGGTGGGGATGGTCGGCCGGATCGAAGGCGGGTTCAAACGGCATGCGGTTCTTCCGGGTGGGGCATAACTTCGCGAATCGGATTCTTCACCCAGATCATCGTCACGGCGGCGCAAAGCAACAGCACCCCGCCAAAGCTGATCGCATTACGCGCATCGCCCGCCAGAAACACCCGGTAAATCCAGCCAAAACTCAGCCCGTTGATCAGCATCGGAATGACAATCATCATGTTGAAAATGCCCATATAAACCCCAGTGCGCTCCTTGGGGATAGAGCCGGCGAGGATCACATAGGGGTTGCCCATGATGCTGGCCCAGCCCAGCCCCAGCCCAAACGCCGGCAGCAACAGCATCAGATGCCGGCCCAGCTCGGGCATCGCCATCCCGGCGAACAGCGCGGGCGAGACGCCGCCAGCAGGGCCAATATGCGGCAAGGCCAGCATCGCCGCCCCCGCCGCCGCCAGACACACCATATGCATCTGCTTGGCGCCCAGGCGGCGGGTGATCGGCACCATCGCAAAGGCCGCCGCAAAACCGATCAGATTGTACAACGCCCCCAATTGCTGGGTGGTCAGCACCGCCTCGCGGAACAAGCCGCCGGTTTTGTCGGAGGTAGCGTAGATCGAGCGCGCGACCGACAGCGCGCCATAGCTCCAGTAAATGGAAAAACCATACCATTGGAACAGGCTCATCCAGCCCATCTGGCGCATGGCATGGGGCATATCGCGGATCGCGGCGCCGATCTCGCACAGCGTCGCCCACAGAGAGGACGGCGCGGCGGCGATGGCGGCCTGTTCCTCAGGCGTCATTGGCAATTCGGGCACCCGCAGCACCGACCACAATATGGTGGTGATTGACAGCACCGCGCCGGTCAGGAAGGCGACATGGGTGATGGTGGGAATGTGATGCGCGTCCACCGCATTGGGGTTGAAACCAAACCAATAGACCAAAATCGACGGGCTGAGAAACGCCAGAAACTGCGCCAACCCGGTAAAGGCGCTCTGCGACAGAAAGCCGATCTCGTGCTGATCGGGGTTCAGCCGGTCGCTGACATAGGCGCGGTAGGGCTCCATGGTGGTGTTGTTGCCGGCGTCCAGCATCCACAGCAGGCTGGCGGCCATCAGGATGCTGGTCGAAGTCGGCATCAGGAACAGGCCGAGGCTGCACAAGATCGCCCCCACCAGAAAATAGGGCGTCCTGCGGCCAAGGCGCGAATTGGTCCGGTCTGACAGCGCGCCGATCAAGGGCTGGATCAACAGCCCGGTCATCGGTCCGGCCAGTTGCAGCAGCGGCAGCTTCGCCTCATCCGCGCCCAGCCACGAGTAGATCGGCACCATATTGGCCTGCTGCAAGCCAAAGCTGAATTGCAGCCCCAGAAAGCCGAGGTTCATCTCGACAATGCGCATCAGCGACAGGTGCGGCTTGCGCCCAAACCCGCCCATCCCGCCAGCTGAAATGCCCAAAGCCATCACGATCCCCCGAACTGTTGCGCCTTCTATCGCGCCTTACGGGAGATATCCTAGAGCAATCTCATGGAATGACAACAATCGATTGCATTGACGGGATGCACGCCGTGTTAGACATCTGACTTTTCAGGGGGTGGATTTGCGCGTGGGCCGCGCTATGCTGCGTGCGGGCATGCCGCTGGCCAAGGGTCGGCCGTGCCCCAAGAGCCTAGGACACCTATGCCAGCCGAGATTTTCCGCTCAACGAACCCTGCCACCGGTGATGTGGTGTGGGAGGGGGCGATAGCCAGCCCCGCCGAAATAACCGCCGCCATGGCCGCTGCCCGCGCCGCTTTGCCGGGGTGGGCCGCCACCCCGCTGGACGTGCGCCTGACCGTCCTGAGCGGTTTCAAAGCCCAGTTGGAGGCACGCGCGGGCGAAATCGCTGAAATGATCAGCCGCGAGACCGGCAAACCCGCATGGGAAGGCCGCGCCGAGGCCGCCAGCATGGTCGCCAAGATCGCCGCCTCCATCACCGCGCACAGCGAACGCACCGGCGAAAAACGCAGCGCCCAGCCCTTTGGAGAGGCGGTTCTGCGCCACCATCCGCATGGGGTGATGGCGGTGCTGGGGCCTTATAACTTCCCCGGCCACCTGCCCAATGGCCATATCGTCCCCGCGCTGCTGGCGGGCAACACCGTGGTGTTCAAACCCAGCGAGCTGACCCCCGGCACCGGCGCGATCATGGCGGAGTCTTGGGCGGCATCAGGCCTGCCCACGGGCGTTTTCAATATCGTCCAAGGCGGCCGCGCCACCGGAGAGGCCTTGTTGGCGCAGGACATCGACGGGCTGCTGTTCACCGGCTCAGCAGGCGCGGGCGCGCATTTCCGCCGCATCTTCGCAGGCCGGCCCAAGGTGATGCTGGCGCTGGAGCTTGGCGGCAATAACCCCTTGGTGGCGTGGGACGGCGACGTGGAGGAAGCCGCCAGCGTGGTGGTGCAATCGGCCTTCATCACCACCGGCCAGCGCTGTTCCTGCGCGCGGCGGCTGATCGTGCCAATGGGCGCCTTCGGTGACGCATTGGTGGAGGCCGTCGCCGCGCTGGCGGACAGGCTGGTCATCGGCGCATGGGATTCTGCCCCCGAACCCTTCATGGGCCCCCTGATCAGCGACGCGGCGGCAGCGGCGGCGCACAAAGGCGTGGTGGCACTCGGCGCCCCCGCCATCCGGGCGTTCAGCGGCATAGCGGGGGCGCGCGCGGCCTTCGTAACCCCCGGCATCTACGACGTCACCGGCCAGGACCTGCCCGACGAGGAAATCTTCGCCCCCGTGCTGCAAGTCCGCCGCGTCGGCTCATTTGACGAGGCGATCCAAGCCGCCAACGCCACCCGCTTCGGCCTCTCCGCAGGCCTCATCAGCGGCGACGACGCGCTATGGGCACGCTTCGTGGGCGAATGCCGCGCCGGCGTCATCAACCGCAACCGCCCCACCACCGGGGCGGCGGGAACCATGCCGTTTGGCGGCCTTGGCGAATCGGGCAACCACCGGCCCGGCGCCTATTACGCCGCCGATTACTGCGCCTACCCCGTCGCCAGTTTCGAGGCCGCCAGCGCCAGCGGCAACGCGGCCACCATCGCCCGGCTACTGAAACCATGAGCCTGACCCCCGCCGAACAAGCCATGCTGGCCGCCATAGACCCGGCGCAGATGCTGGCCCAAACGCTGACATGGGCTGCGGTCAACTCGGGCACGGGCAATATGGCGGGGCTGGCGGCGATGGCGGGCCTGCTGGCCGAAGCCTTCGCCGCGCTGCCGGGCGAGGTCAGCCTTGTCGCCCCGGCAGCCATCGAATCGGTGGCCGCCGATGGCACCCTGCGCCCGGTTCCCGCCGGCCAGCATCTGGTGCTGCGCGTCCGCCCCGATGCCGCGAGGCGCGTCCTGCTGACCGGCCACATGGACACGGTGTTCGGCGCAAACGACCCGTTCCAGACCTGCCGCTGGCTGGATGATGCCACGCTGAACGGCCCCGGAACCGCCGACATGAAGGCGGGCATCGCAGTCATGTTGGCCGGATTGCAAGCGTTTGAAACCAGCGCGCCAACCCTCGGCTACGATGTCATGATCAATGCCGACGAGGAAACCGGATCGCTCGCCTCCGCCGGTCTGATCCGCGAATTGGCGGCGGGAAAGGCCGCCGCGCTGACCTATGAGCCCGCCTTGCCAGACGGCGCGATGGCGGGCGCGCGCCCCGGTTCGGGCAATTATTCCGCCGTGGTGCGCGGGCGCTCGGCCCACGCCGGGCGCAACCCGCAGGATGGGCGCAATGCGCTGGTCGCGGCCTCTGATCTGGCGCTGCGGCTGGCGGAGGCGGCGCGCCCCGGCCTTTCCATCAACCCCTCGCGGATCGATGGCGGGGGGGCGACCAATGTCGTGCCCGATATGGCGGTGCTGCGCTTCAACATGCGCCCCGCCACGCCCCCAGACGCCGCCGAAGCAGAAACCCTGCTGCGCGCCGCCATCGCCGCGGTCGAGGCCAAGCACGAGGTCAGCGTCCACCTGCACGGGCAGGTCCACCGCCCGCCCAAACTCATCGACACCGCCGCCGAGGGGCTGTTCGCACTGGTCGGCAAGGCGGCAGCAGACCTTGGCCAGCCGTGGCACCGCAAGGACACCGGCGGGGTCTGCGATGGCAACAATATCGCTGCTTGCGGCGTGCCGGTGATCGACACCATGGGGGCACTGGGCGGCGCAATCCATTCGCCGGACGAGTTCCTGATCGTCCCCTCGCTGGCCCCGCGCGCCGCATTGACCGCGCTGAGCCTGCACCGCCTTTCTCGCGGAGATGCCCCCCAATGAGTTTCGTGTTACGCGCCGCCCGCCTCGATGATCTGGAGGCCGTCTATGCCATGGCGCTGGCCACCGGCGGCGGGCTGACCAATCTGCCGCCTGATCGTGCCTCGCTGACGGCCCGGCTGGAGCGCACCGCGGCCTGCTTCGCGCGGGACGGGGACAATGTGGGTGATGATCTGTTCCTGTTCATGCTGGAAAATCCCCAGACCGGGCAGATCAGCGGCACCTGCCAGATCTTCAGCAAAATCGGCTCGCAATGGCCGTTTTATTCCTATCGCCTCGGCGCGCTGACCCAGCATAGCCGAGAGCTGGGCCGCACCTTCCGCGCCGAAATGCTGACCCTCTCCACCGATCTGGATGGCAGCAGCGAGGTCGGCGGGCTGTTCCTGCTGCCATCGGAGCGCGCCCATGGGGCGGGGGCCTTGCTGGCCCGCGCGCGCTATTTGTTCATGCGCCAGCACCGGGCGCGCTTTGCCGATCGCACCATCGCGGAGCTGCGCGGGGTGGTGGACGAGGCCGGCAATTCGCCGTTCTGGGACGGCCTCGCGGGCCGCTTTTTCGGCATGAGTTTTCACGAGGCCGACGAGTTCAACGGCATCCACGGCAACCAGTTCATCGCCGATCTGATGCCAAAACACCCGATCTACACCGCGATGCTGCCCGACAACGCCCGTCAGGCCCTGGGCAAACCCCATACATCGGGCCGGGCGGCGCTGAGGATGCTGGAAAAGGAAGGTTTTCACTTCGAGCATTACGTTGACATCTTCGACGCTGGCCCCACCGGCAGCTGTGCCACCGACGACATCGCCACCATCCGCGACGCGCGCGACAGCGTGGTCGTCGCGCTGACCGGCGCAGATGGGGACGCCCCGCAGAGCCTCATCGCCACCGGGTGCATGGCCGATTTCCGCGCGGGGCTGGGCCATGTGGCGGATGTGGAGGGCGGCGTGGCGCTGGACGCAGAGGCGGCGGCAAGGCTGGGTATTGGGGTGGGTGATCTAGTCACCCATATTGTTCGGTAAAGGGTTTATATGCTTCAGGAAATCAACTTCGACGGGATCGTCGGCCCCAGCCATAATTTTGCCGGGCTGTCGCTGGGCAATCTGGCCGCGACCAAGAACGCCGGCCAGATCGCCCACCCGCGCGAGGCCGCCTTGCAGGGCATCGCCAAGATGCGCGCGCTGATCGATCTGGGCCTGCCGCAGGGCATTCTGCTACCCCATAACCGCCCCGACGAACGCTGGCTGGCCGCGCTGGGCACCAGCATGGCCGAGGCCGACGATGGCCTGCGCGCCAATGCCATGTCGGCGTCGGCGATGTGGGCGGCGAATGCGGCGACGGTCAGCCCGGCGCCCGATTGCCCCGATGGGCTTTGCCACCTGACGGTCGCCAATCTGATCACCATGCCGCATCGCAGCCACGAATGGCACGATACGCTGGCGCAGTTGCGGGTGGCATTCGGTGATGCGCGCCATTTCGCGGTGCACGCGCCCGTCCCCGCCCCCTTTGGCGACGAGGGCGCCGCCAACCACATGCGCCTCTGCCCCGGCCATGACGCGCCGGGTATCGAGGTCTTCGTTTACGGCGAGGCAGCCAAGGACACGCCAAACCCGTTCCCCGCGCGTCAACACATTCAGGCGAGCGCCGCCGTCGCGCGGCTGCACGGGCTGGGGCGTGATAACGCGGTCTTCGCCCAGCAAAGCCCCGAGGCGATTGCCGCCGGCGCCTTCCACAATGACGTGGTGGCGGTGGCCAATGGCCATGTCTTGTTCACGCATGAACAGGCCTTTGCCGACAAGCACACGCTCTATGCCCGGCTGCGCGATGGCCTGCCCGGCGTGGATATCATCGAGGTTCCCGCCAGCAAGGTCAGCCTGGCCGATGCGATTTCGTCGTACCTGTTCAACGCGCAATTGGTGACGCTGCCCACCGGAGGAATGGCGCTGATCCTGCCGACAGAGGCGCAGGACAACAAGCGCGTGTGGGGCTGGCTGGAAAAGCTGGTCGCCAGCAACGGCCCGATCCGCAAGCTGGTGCCGGTCGAGGTGCGCCAATCGATGGCCAATGGCGGCGGCCCCGCCTGCCTGCGGCTGCGCGTGGTGGCGGACCCGGCGAGCGTCGATCCGCGCTTCATGGTGTCGCATGCCCGGCTGAACGCCATCGCCGAAGTGATCGAGCGCCACTGGCCCATGGCCATCGCCCCCACCGACCTCGCGAACCGCGAACTGTGGGCGGATGTGGTGCATGCGCGCCACGCCTTGCTGGGGCTGCTGGGGCTGGACGAACTGGCCTGACCCGCCGTCCCGCGCCGGGACGAACCAAGGGTTTATGCGGAAATGCGACGGCGTTGACTTGGGGGGCCGGTGGGGGGATTTTGTGCCTATGCAAAATTCATCACACTTCACCGGCAACAGCCTGCTCCGCTTCGATGAACGCCATTGGCGCGCCAGGGCCGAGGCCGCCGTAAGGCACGCCGAAACGGCAGACGAGGACGCATCCCCCGAGGTGCTGCGCGAGGCGCTGTTGCTGATGGCGCTGGCCCCCAAATATGCGGGGGGCGATGACAAAGTGATGCCCGACCCGGTGCGGATGGAGGCGATGCTGGCGCTGCGGGCCTATGAGAGCGCGGCGCTGTCGCTGTACCCCGCCAACGCGGCCTATATGGTGTCACGCGGCAGCGGCGAGGGCCCGCATTTCGCCAGCGTGATCCTGCCCGGTATGGCAGAGGAAGTGACCATGCAGGGCGCAGGCGCGGCGCTGGCGTTGGTAGCCGCGCTGCTCACCGCGTTGGCGGGAGGGATTGAAACCGGCGACGGCAGAGAAGCACCGCTGGACGATAAACGCGGCACGCCCGATCCATTGGACCTGTCGCCCTATTGGCTGAACTGAAGGGGGGAAAATTGCCCCAGCCGTCGGAGGGAAAGGTCGGCTGGGGCAAAGTTCAGTTCCCGATCGCGGCGTGCGGACAAGGGGGGCAGTCCGCAGGGCCGACAGGAGGGCGCCTGCCACCTGTTTACCGCTGGCGCCTTACCGTTCCGTTTGGCAGGGCATCAGTAAACATACGGGAATTAGACCTCTGGCCCAGTGCGGAACCGATCGCGCAGCGCCTCGACGCCGATGGTGTCGATGGCGGCCAGCGGGCAATCGGCGCGCAACATCGCCGCCAGCCAGCGTTGCTGTTGACCGATCAGATCGATCACCTGCAACTGCGCCATGTGGTTGGCGACGATGGCTGGGTCTGAACACAGCCGCTCGCCCAGCTGCTCGATCTCGCCCGCCAGTTCGCCCAGAATGTCGGCCACGGTGATCAGATGCGCGGTGATATGCGCCAGCGGCGCCGCTGGCGCTGCGGATTCGCTCGCAGTCTCGGGCGCGCGCGCGGTTGCCTTACGGCTCATGCGGCTTCACCCAGCTCTTGCCCGTCGCCCAGCGCGGCCAGGTTCAGCACCATCACCATATTGTCGTCAATCGCCGCCAACCCTTCCAGAAAGCTGGTGATCGTGTCGTTGGCGGTCAGCGGCGGGGCTTGCAGCGTGGTGGCGGGGATGGTGACGATGTCGCTGACCGATTCGACGATCAGCCCGCAGGCCTTGCCGCCGACCTGCGTGACGATGATCGCGTGGCGCGGCGAAGGCTCGGTGGGTTCCCAGCCGAGGCGCGCCGCCAGATCGATCACCGGCAGCACCGTACCGCGCAAATTGACGACGCCCGCCACATAATGCGGCACGCGCGGCAGGCGGGTGGTGGGCGACCAGGCGCGGATCTCGCGGATGGCCATGATGTCGAGGCCAAAAACCTGGCCACCGACCTCGAAAGTGATAAGTTCGCGATGCATGGGGGGTCTCCTCAGGTTTTGATCAATTGGCAACACGGCGCACGGCGGCGCACAGCTTTTCGGGGTCGAAGGGTTTGACGATCCATCCGGTGGCGCCGGCCTGACGGGCGCGCGCCTTCTTCTCGTCCGAACTTTCGGTGGTCAGCACCAGAATCGGCCGGTCGCGGTGGCGATTGCCGGCGCGCAGGCGCTCGATCAGGCCGTAGCCATCCATGCGCGGCATGTTGATGTCGGTGATAACGACATCCACCTCGTTCAGCGCCAACCATTCGAGGGCGATCTGGCCGTCCTCTGCCTGCGCCACATCAAAACCTTGCGAGCTGAGCGCATGGTTGAGCAAGGCGCGCATGCTGGCGCTATCATCGACAGTCAAAACGCGGGTGATCTTGGTCATATCTTCGGCTCGCTTTTGATCAAAACATTTCGACATCGCCGGTGGAGGCCGGCGAGCGCAGGGATGGGGCGGCAATGGGGGCAAGGCTGTTTTCGACACTGCGGCAGCGGACCTGCCCGCGCGCGGCGCGAAAATCGACACGCCGGGCGCTGGTGCCGCCCAGATCCTCACGGACGACGGTAATGCGTTCGCGGGCGAGGAAACCCCGCGCAAACTCTCCGTTCTTGGTGCCAATGCCGGCGAAATGGGCATTGAGGTTGGCCCCGCCATAGAGATGCGCCCGCATGCGCGATTTGACCGCGCCGTGGGCCAGCATCTCGTTGATCAGGACTTCCATCAGGTACACGCCGTAATGCTCATCGACGCCGCCGGCCGGGTTGGACTGCGGTTCGGCCAGCAGGAAATGGTTCATCCCGCCCAGCGCCACATCGGGGTCGAACAGGCAGGTGCAGACGCAGGACCCCAGCACGGTTGAAAATTCCACCGTCGGCCCGGCGGATACGCGCGCCTGCCCCTGCAAGATGTTGATCCTGTTGACCGGGCTGACGGGAGGGGGGGCTTGATAGGACATGGGGTCTTGGTCCTCAGGCCAGCGCGTGCGAGGCGATGCGGCCCAAGGGCGCGACGATCTTGGCCGCGCCCAGCGAAATCGCCACACGCGGCATGCCAAAGACGGTGCAGGTCGCCTCGTCCTGGGCGATGGTTTGCGCGCCGGCCTGGCTCATCGCCAGCAGGCCCTGCGCGCCGTCGGCGCCCATGCCGGTCAGCAAAATGCCGATGGCATCGCGCCCGACACTGGCCGCCACCGAATGGAACAACGCGCAAACGCTGGGCCGGTGCCCGGAAACCAGCGGTCCGGCGCGCAGCTTGGCATAAAGCTGGGTTTGCCCCGCGACCAGCAAATGCCGCTCGCCGCCGGGGGCGAGGTAGACATTGCCGCGTTGCAGCGGGGTGTCGGGCTCGGCAATCTGCACATGCGCCGGGCTGGAGGCATCCAAAGTACGCGCAATCGCCGGGGCAAAACGCGCATCGACATGCTGGACGATCACCGTCGGCGGGCAATTGGGCGGAAAGGAGGACAGCAACACCTGCAAGGCCTCGACCCCGCCGGTGGACGATCCAATGGCGATCAACCGGGTGCTGACAGAGGCGGCGCGCAAGGGGGCGGCCATGCGCTCCACCTCTGGCGCGCGGCGGCGGACGCGCACTTGCGAGGCTTGGCGGATCAGGTCGGCCAGTTTGCCGTGGTCATTCAGCGCCGGGCCGGAAAAGTCGCTCTTGCAGTAACAATCCACCGCGCCCAGCGCGAGGGCGCGCGCGGTAATATCGCTGCCGGCGGAGGTCAGGCTGGAGACGATGATCACCGGCGTCGGCCGCAAGGTCATGATCTTGTCGAGGAGATCGAGCCCGCTCATGCCGGGCATCTCGATGTCCAGCGTGACGACGTCGGGCTCCAGCTCCTTGATCATGGCGCGGCCCTGCATGGCATCGCAGGCGGCGCCCACCACCTGAATGTCGGGCAGGTTCGACAGGCGCGATTGCAGAATAGACCGCATAGTGGCCGAATCATCGATGATCAGCACGCGAATGGACATCAACCTCTCCGTTGATAAATGGTGGGGCCAACCGATTCCAGCTCGGCCTCGGCCGCTCCAGACACACGTTCGGAATGGCCGATGTACAGGAAACCGCCCGGCAACAGCTGCTGCGCAAAGCGCGCCACCAGTCGTTCCTTGGCGGGGATATCGAAATAGATCATCACGTTGCGGCAAAAGATCACATCAAACTGCTTCTTCATCGGCCAGGGCCCATGCAGATTGAGCTGGCGGAATTGCACCAGCTCGCGCGCTTCGGGAACGATGGTCGTGGTGGCGCCGGTGGTGGTGGACCAGGTTTTGCGCAGCGTCTCTGGAACCGCCGAAATGTCTTTGGCCGCATAGGTGGCGGCGCTGGCCCGCGCCAGAATGTCGGTGTCGATATCGCTGGCCAGAATGCGCAGATCGGCCTTGGCAATGGCGCGCCCGGCACCTTGATCCGGCCCCAGCAATGTCATCACCAGCGACCAGCATTCCTCGCCGCTGGAACATCCCGCCGACCACATGCGCACCGGCTCGCCGGCTTGCAGTTTTTGCAGCAGGGCCGGGCGGGTGACATCGGCGAAATGCTCGAAATGATGCGCTTCGCGGTAGAAGAACGTGTGGTTAGTGGTCAGCGCGCAGATCATCTTGCGGCGCTCTTCCGGGTCATCGCGCACCAGCGCCAGATAGCCCTTGAACGTGCCCATCCCGCTGGCGCGCACCAGCGGCGAGAGCCGCGCATAGACCAGCATCGCCTTGCCCTCGGGCAGGACAATGCCGGCGTCTTGGCGCACCAGTTCGACGACGGCGCGGAAATCCGCCTCGCCATAGACGCCGGGGCTGACGCCGGGCAGCCGGTCGGCAAAGGCGCCAGCAAGGTCGGGCGATTTGCTCATGCGGCTTCTAGTCCAAAGCCGGGCGCGACGGCGCTGGACACCAGCGTATCGACGTTGAGGATCAGCGCCACGCGCCCATCGCCCAGGATAGTAGCACCCGCGACGCCGTCCACCGACCGATAATGGGTATCGAGGCTCTTGATCACGAACTGCCGCTGATCCCAGATGTTATCGACCAGCAGCGCGGCTTGGCCGGCGCTTTCGGTATCGACGACGATCAGCACGCCTTCGTGCGGGGAGGTGACGGCGCCTGCCGCACCGACGGCCTCGCCCACCGAAACCACCGGGATAAAGCGCCCGCGCACATTCAGCATCTGCCGACGTGATCCCAGCCCCTGGACATCACTGGTGGCGGGACGCAGGCTTTCCACCACATGCGCCAGCGGCACCACCAGCGTCTGGTCACCGACCTTGACGATCATGCCGTCCGAAATCGCCAGCGTCAGCGGCAGGGTCAGGGTGAAGGTTGTGCCCTTGCCCTCCTCGCTCTCGATGGTGATGCGTCCGCCCAGTTCCTTGACGTTCTGGCGCACCACATCCATGCCGACGCCCCGGCCAGAGACATTGGTGATGGTCGCCGCGGTCGAAAAGCCGGCGGCGAAGATCAGCATGTCGATGTCTTCCTTGCTCAGCTGAGCGTCGGGGCTGACGATGCCTTTCTCTATGGCCTTGGCGAGGACGCGGGCGCGGTTGATGCCGGCGCCGTCATCGGCAATGCGGATCAATATGCGCCCCGAACGGTGCTCGGCAGACAGCGTCAGCGTGCCTTCGGCCTGTTTGCCGGCGGCCAGGCGCACATCGGCGGGCTCGATACCGTGGTCAACCGCGTTGCGGATGAGGTGGGTCAGCGGCTCGCCCAGACGTTCGATCACCGTCTTGTCCAGCTCGGTGGTTTCGCCCGAGAGGACCAGATTGACATGCTTGCCGGTGCTGCCGGTCAGCTCGCGCAGGATACGCGGCACGCGGCTGAACACGGTGCCGATCGGCTGCGCGCGGATCGACATGGCGCTTTCCTGAATGTCGCGGGTCAGGCTTTCCAGCAAGGTCAACTCTTCGGTGGCGGTGACATTGTCGTTTTGCAAGCGCTGGGCCAGCATGGCCTGCGCGATCACCAATTCGCCGACGGCATCGATCAGCTTGTCCAGCTTGGGCAGATCGATGCGGATCGATTGGCCGGGGGCGGGGGCTGCGGGGGGCTGGCCAGCAGGCGCGGCGGTGGGTGCGGCGGCGAGCTGCGCGGCTTTGGCGGCGGCGGCGACGGGCTGCGGCGCGGGGGCGGGGGCTGCTGCGGGGGGCGCGGCGGGTTCCAACTGGACGGGCGGAATGGCGGCGTCGGCGCCGATGGCGATCGGGCAGTCATCGCCGACAAAATCAAAGATGTCGCGCACGGCGTCCTCGCGGACCTCGGCGGGCACGTCAAAGCTCCAGCCCAGATAGCCCTGATGCGGGTCCATCTCGTCAAGCGGGGGCAGCGCACTGATGTCGCAGCGGGTGCAACGCGCGCCCAGCCCCGCCAATTCGCGCAGGAACAGCAGCGGTTCGCCGCCATTGCGCATAGCGCCGGCATGGGGGCGCAGATGCATGGCCCATCCGGCTGGCTCGGCGGGGGCGGCGGGGGCGGCTGCTTCGGCAGGCGCGGAAATGTCGTCGAGCAAGGCATCGAGGTCGATGTCAAAGCCCTCATCATCGCTGAAACTGGCAGCGGGGGCGGGCGTTTCCACCTGCGGTTCGGGTTCAGCATGCGCCGCGCCGCCGCCGGCATTCGCCATTGCGCCTTCCAATTCCTTGATCAAGGCGGCATCCTCGGGCGCATCGCCGCCTTCGCGGGCCGCCGTCACATGGTCGGACAAGACATCCAGCGCGCCCAGCATCAGATCGATCAGCGGCGCGGTAATCGGCACCAGATCCTCGCGGACATCGGACAGCAGCGTCTCAAACACATGGGTAAAATGTTGCAAGGCGTTATAGCCAAAGGCCCCGGCGCCGCCCTTGACCGAATGCACGGCGCGGAAGATCGAATTGACCGTGTCGGCATCCTGCGTGCCCGTTTTACACGCGGCCAGACCCGCCTCCGCAGAGGCCAGGGATTCCTCGCATTCGAGGAAGAAGATCTGCTGGATTTCTTCGGGGCTCATGCGTCACCTTCAGGGGAAAGCGGATGGGCATCGAATAATGTCTGCGACAGGCCGGCCAGCTGGGCCGTATCGCGCAGCGCCTGCGATGCGGTAATCGCCGCGCCGTCCGCGCTGCCGCGTGCCGCCACCAGAATTTGCAGCATCGCCTGACCGATTTGCGTGGTCTGGCTGGCGTCGATTTTGAAGGGGCCGCCGCCCAGCGCCGCCAGAAATTCCGGCAACAGGGCTTCGGCGGCCGCGCGGTCGCAGCGCGAAGGCAAGATGATAGTGCGCATGGGTCAGCTCCCGGCGGGGGTTATGGTTTAAAATTCAGACCAGTCGTCGTCGCCGCCGTCCCAGCTGCCGCCGGTGGACTTCAGCGCCAGATTGCCATGCGCCGCAGGTGGGGGGGCGGCATGGGCGCGCGCGGCGGCGGGCCGGATAAAGGGCGTGGGTTCGGAAAAATCGGCGGAGCGGGGCGCGGAATAGCTGGAGCCGGAACTGATGCCCCCACCTCCGCTGGCGCCAAAGCGGGCGACGACATCGGCCATTTGGCGGGCCTCGTCGGCCAGACTGCGGGCGGCGGCGGTGGATTGTTCGACCATGGCGGCGTTTTGCTGGGTGACGCGGTCCATCTCGCCGACGGCGGAATTGACCATGTCGAGGTTGGAGGCCTGCTGGTCCGCGTTGGTGGCGATATCACCGATCACCTCGTTGATCTCACCGACGCGGGTGACGATTCGGCCCAGCAGCGTGCCGGTCTCGCCCACCAGCGTCACGCCAGAGCCCACCTGTACGGTGGATGTGGTGATCAGCGCCTTGATGTCCTTCGCGGCGTCTGCCGAGCGCTGCGCCAACGCGCGCACCTCGTTGGCCACCACCGCAAAGCCCTTGCCAGCATCGCCAGCGCGGGCGGCTTCGACCCCGGCGTTCAGCGCGAGGAGGTTGGTCTGGAAGGCTATGCCGTCGATCACGCCGATGATCTGGCTGATTTCCTGCGCGCTGCGCTCGATCCCGGCCATGGCTTCCACCGCGCGGGCGACGACGGCGCCGCCCTCGCTGGCTTCGTGATGCGCCTCGATGATGGATTTCTGCACTTCGCCGGCAGAGCGCGCGGTTTCCTTGACGCCGTCGGTCACCTGATTCATCGCGGCGGCGGTTTCTTCTAGGCTGGCGGCCTGTTGTTCGTTGCGATGCGCCAGATCGTCCGAGGCCGAACGGATCTCGCTGGACCCGCTGAGCACCGAATTGGCGCTGCGATGGACGGCGGCAATCGCGCCAGCCAGCGAATCGACCGCAGCGTTGAAATCGCGGCGCAGTTCCTCATAGCCATCGGGCAGGGGCTGGCGGATCTGGCAATCCAGCCGGTTGTTGGCCAGCGCCTTCAAGGAGCCGCTTACCGTTTCCACAACGGCTTGTTGCGACACGCGGGCCTTTTCGATGTCCACCATATTGTCGCGGAATTTCGTCGCGGCGCGCGCCATGCGGCCGACGCAATCGCCATATTCGGTGAAATGAATCGGGCTGGCGGTGTCGCCACTGGCCAAACCTTCCACGCGTTCGACCATGGCCACATAGGGGGTGCTGATCAACCGCGCGGCGACGAACAGCATGCCGGCCGCCGTCAGAAGGAACATCATCGCCAGCGCCGTGCTGACCCAGGCAGAGGTCAGCCCCATGGCATCGAATTTGCCGGTGATCACGCTCAGCGAACCCAGCGCGAATTGTATCCACATCAGGCAAGCGAACTTGGTTTTTATCGGCGCCGTTTTTTCAAACCACTCGAACATTTTCTACTCCTGCGAAAGCGGCCTGAGCCCAGGGGACGGGATCATGCGCGGCTGAGCCACAGCCGGGGCAGCACCCGGATCTGGATCGGCGTTCCCCTGATCCTAGGCTTGGTAGTGCAAATTCATGCTTTCTCAGGGGCTCTGCAGTTTTCCCTATGCGGCAAAGCGTGGATGCGCGCCGCGTCGCCGGGAACGGCTTAGGGGCGGCGCGGTTCGGGTAACCCCGGAAATATCCCTAAGCTGCCCCCGGCGTTTACTTTGTTTTTTGCCGATATGACCGGCCTCGAAGGAGCGCCGCGGGGCGCGCTCACAGCAAGAGAGTCAGGTCGCGATGGACGATGCAAGAGTGCTGGTGGTGGATGATTCGGCGGCCATGCGTGCGCTGTTTTCGGATATCCTGGAACAGGTGCGCGGCGTTCAGGTGGTGGGAACCGCCAATGGCGCCGCAGAGGCGCGCGAACAGATCGCCCAGCTGAAACCCAATGTCATCACCCTCGACGTGGAAATGCCGGGGATGAGCGGGATCGAGTTTCTGGAAGAATTGATGACCACCAAGCCCATTCCGGTGGTCATGCTGTCCTCGCTGACGCAGGTCGGCACCGAAACCTCGCTAAAGGCCTATGATCTGGGCGCGGTGGAATGTTTCCCCAAACCCTTGAAAGCCACCCCAGAACAATTCGCCAAAACGGTCGCCAAGCTGGGCAAGATCGTGCTGGCGGCGGCCAATTCCAACGTCAAGGACCGCAAGCCCGGCGGCCATGGCCACGGCCACGGCCACGCCCGCGCCGCGCACCATGATGCGGCCTTTACATGGAACGGGCATATTGTGGCGATTGGCGCCTCGATGGGCGGAATTGACGCTTTGTCGCATCTGTTGGCGGGTTGGCCCGCCGATGGCCCGCCGACCGTCATCACGCTTCAGGCCGAACCGGCGCTGGTGAACACCTTCATCATGCGCCTTTCCAATGATCTGAAATGCAAGGTGGTGGAGGCCAAGGACGGCGCGGCGCTGACCCAAGGCACCATCCACATCGCCGCCGACCCCGAGAAACACGCCGTGTTCGAACCCGGCTCGCCGCCTAAGCTGCGTCTGATGACGCGCGATCCGGTCGACGGCGCGCGCCCCTCGGCGACGTTATTGTTCGGCACCATCGCGCGTGCGGGCGTGCCCTCTGTGGGCGCGGTAATCACCGGCATGGGCTCTGACGGTGCCAAGGGGCTGAAGATGATGCGCGACGCCGGCAGCCGCACCTTTGCGCAGGACCCCGCCACCGCCATGGTCGGCGAGATGCCCACCGCCGCCATCGCCGCCGGCGCGGTGGAAAAGGACCTGCCGCTGGAAGAACTGGCCGCCGCCATCATCGCCAGCTGCAATCAGGGCTGAACCGGCCACGCCGGCCGGCTGGGTGAATTTACCCATTGCATCAGCTGTATTTTTTGGCATCCCTAGCGCCTGATCCGATCACCGGGTCAGGCGAGGGAGAGCATGATGCGCAATTGGCTGGCGGCGGGTGTATTGGCGTTTTCGCCCCTCTGCGCGCCATCGCTGCACGCCGCGCCGCCTCCCTTAAGCGTCTATGGCAGCCTGCCGGGGTTTGAGCGCGCCTCTCTTTCGCCCTCTGGCGATCACATCGCGATCATCGGCCGGATGGACGGCAAGCGCATGCTGGTGGTGATGGACGCGGCGCGCAAGGTGCTGTTGCGGATGGATACCGGCGCGTTGAAGATCCGGGGCATCAGCTGGGCCGGTGATCAATCGGTGCTGATCCATTACAGCGATACGGTGAACCTCTATGGCTTTACCACCGACAAGGCGGAACTGGGCACTGTGGCCGTGGTGCCGATCAATGGCGGCAAGATTTGGCAGGTGTTCGGACATGACAACGATGTTACCGGCGGCGTCTGGGGCAGCTATGGCATGGTTCAGCGCGATGGGCATTGGTATGGTTACTATGGCGGGGTGACGCTGGTCGAAACGATGATGGGCGGGCCAAGGCATCTGCCGCCCGGCACGGTGCGCCCCGACCTGTACGAGGTGGATATGGCCACCGGCAAGCACCGCATAATCGCCCACCGCGCGGATGATCCGGGCGAGCAGACGCACTGGCTGGTGGATGGGCAAGGGCGCGTCGCCGCCACCCTGTCACTGGAACGATCCGATGGTTCGTGGACGATTCGCGGGGCCGCGCATCAGGCCTTGGTCAAAGGCAAAAACCCCGAGGGCGAGGTGGGGATCGACGGTTTTACGCCCGACGGCGCCAGCATCGTCTATCATCAAAAAGACGAGGCATCGGGCATGGTGCAGCGATTATCGGTGCCAACGGCGGGCGGCACGCCGCAGCCCTTTCTGGCCGACAAGACCGTAAAGGGGCTGTATATCGGTGCCGGGCATAGCATCGATGGTTTCCGCGAGGACAGCATCAACAATGTGTCCCACTTCTTCGACCCCGCCCGCGACAAGCTGTATCACGCCGCCCGCAACGCCTTTCCCGGCGAACGGATGATTTTGGAGGACAGCAACAACGCCTTCACCCGCCTGCTGATCCAGACCGAGGGGCCGCAGGATGCCGGCAGCTGGTATGTGATCGATCTGGCCACCCATCATGCTGATCCGCTGGGCGCGACCTATATGGTGGACGGCGCCGACGTGGGGCCGATGAAGATGCTGCCCTATACCGCCGCCGACGGGCTGAAGATGGAGGGCGTGCTGACCTTGCCGCCCCCATCCACGCTGCCAGGCGGGGCGGCCAAGATGCTGCCGGCGGTGATCCTGCCCCACGGCGGGTCGACAGCGCATGACGTGCCGGGTTTTGACTGGATCGCGCAAAGTTTCGCCAGCCGCGGCTACGCGGTGTTTCAGCCCAATTTCCGCGGCTCCACCGGCTATGGCGAGGGCTTCGTACACGCGGGCAACGGCGAATGGGGCCGCAAGATGCAGACCGACATCTCCGATGGCCTCGCCGAGCTGGTGCGTCAGGGCATCGTTGACCCGGCGCGGGTGTGCATCGTCGGGGCCAACTATGGCGGCTATGCGGCGCTGGCGGGGGTCAGCCTGCAACAGGGGGTTTACCGCTGCGCGGTGGCCTATGCCGGGCTCAGCGATCTGAACCGTCTGATCGACGACAAGGATAGCGCCAGCGCATCCGACCCGATGCTGATGCGCAACCTCAAGACGGAGGTGGGGCAGGGGCGCGATCTGAAACTGGTATCGCCGATCCGCTTTGCGGGCAACGTCAGCGTGCCGGTGCTGCTGATCCACGGCAAGGACGATACGGTGGTCAATCTCAGCCAGAGCAGCCGCATGGCCGACGCGCTGCGCCATGCCGGCAAACAGGTGGACTTCATCACCCTGCCCGGCGAGGATCACTGGCTGTCGAAGGGCGAAACGCGGCTGGCGATGTTGCAGGCGGCAGTGGATTTTGTGATGAAAAACAACCCGCCCGGCCCGAGCCGCTAGGCCGGTTTCAGCCGTGCCCGCATAATTCATTTTCCTACACGAACCATATTGGTTATATGCCCCGCCCATCCGCTGGCCCCATGCGCATGGGAAGGGGCGGTGTTTCGGGTCGGCATTTTGGGCATGGGGCGCGGCGTAAGCAGCGTGATCACGCGCAAAGCGCCGGACGGCTTCGGATATCAGCCCCGTTCGCAGGCCCGCACAAGGGCCAAGGGGCAAAGGCGCGATCTGCGACCCCGCCCGCCTTTTTCGTCGCTGACCAGAGGGGCGAGCCGGGCTGCTAAAAAGCTGACCTTCTACCCGGCCAGTCGTAAAGAGAAGCAGCAAACCCCCGCGCCTCGCCGGCGATCCTTGCGCCCCAGCGCGCAACGCGATCCGGCCAAGTTGCCAAGGCGCCCATAATGCCGGCCCGATGTTCGCGCCCGCCCCGGCCCCAAACGTCCGCACTCGCCAGCGGAGGCCCCCCGCGCCCCCATCAACCGGCCCGCCTCGACAACAGGGGGCTTTCGGCATTCGCTGGGGGTGATATAGCAACCACAGCGCCTGTTAGAGGCGCCGGGGGGCAGGGGTGAGTCTAGCTAGGGCGGTTCTGTTTGCGCTGACGCTGATCTGCCTGCTGTTCGGCGTGGCCAGCATCGTCGAAACGCGCGACCTGCCTGCCCTGCGCGCGACAAAACGGCGGCACGGGGCCTATACGCTGGCGCTGGGGGTCTATTGTTCCAGCTGGACCTTTTACGGCGCGGTGGGCAGTGCGGCGCGTGATGGGTGGAATTATCTGCCGATCTATGCCGGGCCAGTGGCGCTGCTGTTGCTGGCGCCCCGGTTCCTGCGCCGATTGTCCGAGGCGGTGGCCGAGGAAAAAGCCACCACCATTTCCGACTTTATTGCCGCGCGTTTTGGCCATGATGTGGTGATGGCGCAGCTGGTGACGATCATCGCTCTGGCCGGCACCATTCCCTATGTGGCGCTGCAATTGCGGTCGATCGGCGGGGCGATTGCCAGCGTTTCGGGGCAGGACGTCGCCGGGCCGACGATGATTTGCGCCGCCGTTCTGCTGGGTCTGTTCGCCATTCTGTTCGGCGCGCGCCGGTACGAGATCGCCGGGCGCAGCGACGGTTTGCTCTATGCCATCGGGTTTGAATCGGTGCTGAAGATGCTGGCGCTGGTCAGCGTGGGGGCGCTGGCGGTGGTGCTGCTGTGGCGCGCGCCGCCGGGCGCGCTGGCGCAGAGCTACGCGATGCTGGGCAGCCGTTTCGCCCCCAGCGGGCTGTCGGTCGAGACGCTGGTGATCCTGATCATCTCCACCTGCGCGGTGATCGTGCTGCCGCGCCAGTTCTATATGGGGCTGGTGGAGGCGCAGTCACCCGAGGACCTGCCCAATGCGCGCTTTGGTTTGGCGGCCTATATCGCGGCGATGGCGGCGATTGTGGTGCCGATCGCGGCGGCGGGCGCGGGCCTGCTGCCGCATGGCGAGGCGCCCGATCTGTTCGTGCTGCGTCTGCCCGGCTGGCACGGCGATGCGACGATCCTGACGCTGGCCCTGCTGGGCGGCATGAGCGCGGCGGCGGCGATGGTGATTGTGGATGCCACGGCGCTGGCGACGATGATCTCGAACGATCTGGTGTTCGCGGCGATCCTGCGCGGCGGGGCGCAGGATCTGGCCAACCAGCAGGGCCGCGGCGGCGAGATCGGCAAACGCATGCTGATGGTTCGGCGGGGTTCCATTCTGGCGGTGGTGGCGCTGGCGCTGGCATGGGCGCTGTTGCTGAGCCCCCGCACCTCGCTGGCCTCGATAGGTCTGGTGGCCTTTGCGGCGATGGCGCAGTTCACCCCGCATCTGATTTTGGGCGTCTTCGCCCGCGACAGGGACCCGCTGGCCGGGCGGATCAGCCTGACCATCGGCTTTGTGCTGTGGCTCTATACGCTGGCGCTGCCGCAGGTCTTGCCGCTGGAATGGCTGGCGGGGATGCGGCATTCGCTGTTCGATCCCTTGCACCTGTTCGGCATCGGCAACGCGCCGCCTCTGGTACACGGGGTCGCGTGGAGCCTCGGCGCGAACCTTGCCGCCTTTGCCTTTGTGGCGGTGCGCAAGATGCCGAGGCAATCATGGATGCCGTCGCGCACGCCGGGCGCCATGGCGGTGCACGACATCGCCGGGCTGGTGCGGCTGACCGCCAGCTTCGTCGGCGCCGAACGCGCCGATGCGGAGTTCGCAGGCCAAGCCCCCGGCGCCCCGGTGGACCGCAAGGCGGCGGGCCGCGCGCAGCAATTGATCGCGCGGGTGGTGGGGGTGTCCTCGGCGCGGGCGCTGATGGCATCGGCGCTGGCGGGCGGCACCATGAGCCTTGCCGAAGTCACCCGCCTGCTCGACGCCGGCGGGCAGAGCCTGCGGTTTTCGCGCCAATTGCTGGCGGCGACCTTTGAAAACGTCGATGCCGGGATCAGCGTCGTTGACAGCGAGCTGAACCTGATCGCCTGGAACACCCGTTACGAGGAATTGTTCGATTACCCCGCAGGGCTGGTCCGCGTCGGCGAGCCGGTCGCCGACCTCATCCGCCACAACGCGGCGCGCGGCGATTTCGGTGACGGCGACATCGAAACCCACGTGCAAAAACGGCTGGAACATCTGCGGCGCGGCACAGAGCACAGCTTTGAACGCCACCGCCGCGATGGCCGGGTGATCAAGACCGTCGGCGGGCCGATGCCAGACGGCGGCTATGTGATGTCGTTCACCGACATCACCGGCGAATGGCAGGCCCGCGCCGAACTGCAACGCACGCTGGTCGAACTGGAAAGCCGCGTCGCCGACCGCACCAGCGCCCTCTCCGAAGCCAATGAGCGCCTCGCCCGCGCCACCCGCGACAAGACCCGCTTCCTCGCCGCCGCCAGCCATGATCTGCTGCAACCGCTGCACGCCGCCCGCCTGTTCACCGCCGCCTTGGAGCGCCAGACCCACCCCGCCCCCGATCTGGTCAAGCGCGTCGAACGCTCGATCATCGCGGCGGAGGATCTGCTGCGGGCGCTGCTCGACATCAGCCGGCTGGACGCAGGCGGCATTCAGCCGACGCCAGAGGTGGTGGAACTGGCCCCCTTTCTGCGCGATCTGGTGGAGGGGGTGCGGCCCATCGCGGCGGCGGGCGGTCTGGCGCTGCGCTATGGCCCGCTGCCCGGCGTGGTGGAGACAGACCTCGGCCTGCTGCGTTCGGTGATCCAGAATTTCCTGTCGAACGCCCTGCGCTATACGGTGCAAGGTGGCGTGCTGGTGGGAGTGAGGATGCGGGCGGGAGGCTGGCGGATCGACGTGATCGACACCGGCGTCGGCATCGCGCCCGAGGACCAGCTGGCCATCTTCGGCGAATTCACCCGCCTCGGCACTGTGGAGGCCGAGGGGCTGGGGCTGGGCTTGGCTATGGTGGACCGCATCGCCCGCCTGCTGGGGGCGCGGGTGGAGCTATCCTCGGTGCCCGCGCGCGGCAGCCGGTTCAGCCTGTGGTTGCCCGCCAGCAGCGCCTTGCCGGCCCCGGCGGCACTGCCCCGCGGCGGCGCGGCGCCGGGCAAACGCAGCCTGACCGTGCTGGTGGTGGATAACGAACCTGAGATCGTCGAGGCCAGTGCGGCGCTGCTGTCCAGTCTGGGCCACCTTGTGTTTGGCGCGCGCGGCCTGAGCGCGGCGCTGAAACAGGTTGGCCCGCATGCCGGGCACATCGACGCGGTGCTGGCGGATCATCATCTGGACGACGGCGAGGACGGCCTGTCGCTGATCGCCGAATTGCGCCGCCGCCGTCCCGGCCTGCCCGCCGCGCTGGTCACCGCCGCCGAGGCCCCCGATGTCTTGGCGCGGGCGGCGCAAATGGGCGTGCCGGTGCTGCGCAAACCCGTCGCGCCCGAGGCGATAGAGGCCTTTCTGGCAGGCGTTTCGGCGCTGGGCGTGGCCGCCGAATAGGGGGCGTTTAGTGCCGCAGATCAAGCCCCATCGAGCGCGCCACCAGTGCCGCCTGCGTGCGGTTGCGCACATCCAGCTTGCGCATGATCGCGGTCATATGCGCCTTGATGGTGGCCTCGCTGGTGCCCAGTTGATGCGCGATCTGCTTGTTCAGCTGGCCATCCAGCACCGCCATCAGCACCTTCAGCTGCGTCGGGGTCAGTGTCGAAACCGCATGGCGGATCTGCGCTTCCTGCCCGACATGCGCGACGATGGGCGCGTCGGTGCGCGGCGCCGATCCATTCAACGCCCGCGCGATGGCGCCCTCAATCGCCGATAAATCGCTGTCTTTGCTGAGGAAGCCTATGGCGCCAAAGGCCTGCGCCTCGCGCGCGGCATCATGGCCCTCGGCACTGGAAACCACCAGAATGGGCACCCCCGGCTGTTCCGCGTGCAGCAGGGCAATGCCCGAATAGCCCACCGCGCCGGGCATTTTGAGGTCTAAAACGATCAGGCGCAAACCCACTGCCGTGGCCGCCGCCTGAGCAGCAGCGGCCAACGTACCTGCCTGCAATACCTTCGCTTGCGGGGCCACTTGCGCCACCGCCATGGCCAAAGCCTGACGGAACAGCGGGTGATCGTCCGCTACGAGAATCGTTTCTATACGGCCTCCGCCAGTTGGGGTCTGTTCTGAATCAGATTATCGACAACTGATGGATCTGCAAGGGTTGATATATCGCCGAGGTTTGACGTGTCGTTTTCGGCGATTTTGCGCAAAATGCGGCGCATGATTTTGCCCGATCGCGTTTTGGGCAATCCCGGCGCGAAGTGGATGACGTCGGGCGTGGCG
>Ga0316224_1000385_pt1:27500-63874 | contig 63874 bp, 55 predicted proteins | sample TBH18013metaG_FD_206254 | JGI IMG/M metagenome (GOLD analysis project Ga0316224, IMG submission 206254) | Freshwater microbial communities from Trout Bog Lake, Wisconsin, USA - TBH18013 | ecosystem: Environmental > Aquatic > Freshwater > Lake > Hypolimnion/Profundal zone | place... | reverse complement strand
TTAACTAAATTATCACTCTTTTTTTCTTTTGAAAGTGGACTTCTCTTCTGGCGCAGGGGTGGACTAGTATGCTTGGCGCAGATTCTTTTTTAGTGGACTAGTATGCTTGGCGCACAACAATAATTCCTCCAAGTGCTCATTTGCCACATAGTACCTATTTAAACTATCAAACAACACAAAAGTAAAATTGTTTTTTAATAGAATAGTTTCCCATTCTTCGTGTACTTTCATATGAGAAAATGGTCTTATGGATTCAATAATCAAAGTAGTAGGGCGGTATTTTGATAAATCAATACCTTCTAAAACCTCCTTCTCCATACCTTCAACGTCTATCTTCAAAAATGTAATCGGGGTTATTGGATGTGTTATTAATATATTATTTAGAGTAGTGATTTTCATAGTTTCTTTTTTGTAATCATATCCTTTGGCCTTTGCTTTATTGACAAAATCAAGAAGATAAAATATAAAAATCGATTTCGCCTTCGGTGTTAGATACTCCTTTGTTAATACTTGTGTCGTTTGGTCGTTGTGTAAGATATTCATCATAAAATTTTTCAATAGGTTCGATATTAATCCCACTCCATCCTTCAAGATAAAAATGCTTTGTTACAGAATCGATGTTAGGGCTATTGGCTCCAACATCAATGTAATGACCGTTTTTTATATTAGATAAAGCTATAGAAAGTATATAATCTTCATAAAACTGAGCGTAAAAATTGGGGTTGCCACCTTGTCTTGGCACTGGACATGTAGCGCTAAAATAGGCTTTACTTAATTCAAGTTTGACTGGTTTGATATTTATTATCAATAATGTACAGCATGTAAAAATAACGACTAGAATAATAATTTTCATTTTTATAATTACCTACCTTATTTACTATTTCTCTAATGTAGCAATTAATATATTAACATTATCTAAACATAATATTAATATTTTAATAATATTTTAGTAAAATAATTTGTAAATTAGTATGGTATTTTGCAAACTATAAGATTCTAAAATTGATATGAATTACTATCTGGCCCTGGTTTACACTGTATATTGGGGTTTTTATGTAATGAAGAATATATGAATAAAAAATTAGGTTGAATTGGCTTATATTGTTTACGGAGAAAAAGCTAAAAAATAAGGTGACAAAGAAGTCAACATGAATTCGCATTTTTTTATTGTTTTAAGTAGAAATTTTTACTATTATCGAAATAATATCACTTTACTAATTTAGTTTTCATGAGTAAATTAGTAAATAATATGTCCTAGTACATTAATCCAAAAGCTTCCACTCAAGGAAGAGATTATTAGTACAAGCAATACAATTAGAAAGAAAAAGAGTTTTTTTTGAAGAAATTTTGAATTATTTTTTATTAACCATAATAACTTAGCTTATAATTTTATTTATTATTACCAAAACTATGACATTAAATTTAGATATAATTATTGTAACTGGATTTTTGATTGTAAATTTAATATTTGGCCTCCTCTCTGGACGCGGTATAAAAAACATCCAAGAATATTCTCTTGGTAACAGAAATTTTTCTACAGCAACTATTGTTGCAACTATTGCTGCAACTTGGATTGGTGGCTCTAATTTTAGTATAACAATAGCAGAGACTTACAAGCAAGGGATGTTCTTCTTATTATGCAGTCTAGCCGAAGCAGTGTCTTTTGGTCTAATTGCCTATTTTTATGCTCCTCGTATGGCAGAATTTTTAGGCAAATTATCGATAGCTGAGGCAATGGATAGTATATATAAAAATAACTATGTAAGAATCATAATAGCTATAGTTAGCACCATTCCTGGGATAGGTAGGGTTGCAATGCAATTTTTGGTCATGCAGGCCTTATTAAATCTATGGCTTGGTATTCCTGGGATATACGCTACTGCAATAAGTAGTTTAATAGTAATTATTTATTCCACTTTTGGTGGTATTAAAGCAGTAACTTTTACTGATCTGATTCAGTTTTTTGCTTTTGGCGTTGTCACTCCAATGACTGCATTCTTAGTTTGGAAATCGTTCAATAATAACGATATGATAATTAGTGCAATAATGACGGATCCATTATTTAATTATAACTCAATTTCTGATTCTCAAAAACAAGGCATGAGCGCTACATTATACTTATCCTTATTTTTAATGGTACCTCTTCTCGACCCAGCTATTTTTCAAAGAATATCAATGGCTAAAAATACATTGCAGGTATCTAAATCCTTTATTATAGCTATATTCTTTATTCTTCTTTGTGATGCTCTAGTACATACTGTTATTGGAGTTTTATTTAGGGCTGATACTCACATTATTGATTTAAATGCAGACAATGTTATACAATATGTAGTGGATCATTATCTAAATTATGGATTCAAAGGGATTTTTATTGTCGGTATAATGGCAATGATTATGTCTACCGCTGACTCATATATCAATTCTTCAGCGGTATTACTTGGTTATGATTTCCCCAAGTCTATTGGAATAAAATTAACAGAACAAAACCAATTGCGGTTGGTACGATTTTCTGCTTTGTTTATTGGTCTTGCTTCTCTATTAGCTAGTTTATTTGCAAAGAATTTATTAGAGTTACTTTTGTTTGTATATAGTTTTTATATGCCAATTGTTACTCTACCTTTTACATTAGCTATTTTTGGTTTTCGTAGTACTGCCAAGGCTTTATTGATTAGTATGGCTGCGGGATTTGTTACAGTGGTTTATTTTGAATTATTTTCAGCAAAATATAATATAATATCTGGTATACCTGGCACGTTAGTTAGCTTTGTATTTTTTATAGGAAGCCATTACCTACTTGGTGAAAAAGGTGGATGGGTTGGTATTAAAGACAAAGAGCCGCTTAATGCTTTAAGATTAGCAAGAAAAAGAAAAGTCTATTCTTTTATTCACTCAATAAAAAATTTCAGTTTAGTTAAATGCTGCCAGAATAACACCCCGAAAGAAGAAAGGATTTTTGTCTATTTTGGATTGTTTTGCATAGTAATAGTCTTCTCTTATGCTTATTCACTTTCAAGAGATATACAGGAAGAATATAATTTTATACTTAATTTTATCTATTACTCAGTACTAACTTTATCAACTATATTCATTACTTATCCATTTTGGTCCGAGAAATATAGAAGTGAAGGGTTTATATCCATTTTATGGAATATAGCAGTATTCTATAATTTAGCTTTTAGCAGTAGTTTGCTAGTTGTTATTGGTCAATTTAATCAAATGCAGATAACTATTTTGATGACAAGTTTGATTACTTTAGCAGTTTTAATGCGTTGGCAAATTGCTATATTAATGATTGTAGGTGGAGTGGTAGCTAGTATTCAATATTATAAAATGCATAATGGAATAAGCGTTTTACCAGATTATGGGATGCAATTCAAAATAACTTACTCATTACTTCTGCTAAGTGGTATATTAATTGCTTTTTTTAAGCCTAAACAACAATATCAAGAGTTAACTGAAGAAAGTAACTTGTTTTTATCTGGTAAAGTTGGCGATCAAAAAAAAGAACTATCTAGATTGCAAGAACTTAAAAACGAGTTCTTACGAAATATTGAGCACGAAGCACATGCGCCTATTACTGGTATTACTAGTATGGGACAAGTTTTGTGGGAAAGGTACGATAAATTTACAGAAGTACAAAGGCGTGAAGCTACGCAAGAAATAGCCAAAAGCTCAGAACGATTAACTAGTTTAGTAAATAATTTGATTGATATATCAAAACTTAAGAATATTAACTATAAGTTAAACAAAACCCCAGTAAATTTAACTAATTTAGCCTACAAAAGATTAGAAATCTGTCAAAAATTATATATCGAAGAAAAAGATAAAGAAAATATAAATTTTGTTCTGAACATAGAGGATAAATTGGTTATCTGGTGTGATGAATATTACATTGCACGTACTTTTGATAATATTATCATTAATGCTATACAATATTGTAAAAAAGGAACAATTACTCTTACGTTAAAATCAATAAAAAACCATACCGTTGAATTTAGTGTAAAAGATGAAGGAATTGGTATCCCAAGAGAAGAATTGCTAGATATTTTTGATCCTTTTATAGTGAGTTCTAAGACTAAAACATCAGCGGGGGGAAGAGGTATAGGATTAACTTTGTGCAAAAAAGTTGTTACTGCTCATAATGGTGCTATTACAGCTACTAGTAGCAAAGATAAAGGGTCATTATTCCGGGTTACTTTACCTCAAGAAACTGATTTCGGTTTCTAAGATTTCTGTTGGTACTGTTAAATAACATATAGCATATAATACCAATCTCTCTTAGCAAAATCTATTTTGCTTCTACATTGACTGTTAGACAATATGGGACCTTACGGTAATAGACTTGCCACATAAGTCAATTTATAGTTAATTCGGATGAACTTGCCTTCGTTCCTCATGCACATTTGAGTACCTTGCGGTGCTCGGCTTAGTTTTTCTAAAAATTTCTCAACTATTCTTGACTTATGCAGGAAGTCTAATGAAATGAGATTATAAGCCGAATGTGAGATGAGATTTACGCCAACAAGATTCAGAATTTATGTGTACAACGAGACCGGAATAATCTCTAGCGTCGTTTAAATACTATCGCATCTGAAACAGGTCGAACTAATTTTTGTCCTTCAGCTTCATCCTTGTCGCCAAAAGATTCATTCACGTATTTTCCATCAATGTACATGGCTGAAGATCCTCCGCCATCAAGGTTGATAGCCTCATCACATCCCATCTCTTTCATAAAGTTTCCTAATTCAAGTATTGTTAGACCAACTGCTTTGCTATTTGTATTCAAATCCTCCAAAATAATTTTTTTCATATCACCCACTTTCATATCTACTATGGAAATATTTTTTTTATCCATCATTTTTTTTACCTCCCTGAAAGTAATGCTTGAAGCTTCTTTTCTATAAACATGTTCGGCAAGAGCAATTACTATATTCCCATCGGCTCTAATACCAAATGCTGATCTAGCATGAACTTCTTGATTTGAAAGGTCATCTTTTACTTTTCCATCAAGCATTAATGAGGGCAGGCCCATAATAGCAAAATTACCTGATTTATCGAAATGACTCGGTGTCCATACAAATTTTACTATTTGCTTAGGTTTGATTTTTTCTAAATCATAAGTAGTTGGAAAAGAAATAACGTAGCCCCCATCGGGGATTTTGCTATTTCCATGCAGAGAGACTTCTTGCACTTTCAGGTCACGATCAATAATAATTTCTTTTCTATCGCGGTAGCTGCTTAGAGTGCTTGGTCCCCAGTTGCGATTGAAATAAAAAATATCTTTGCCTTTAGCAAATCTATTAAATTTCTTTGGCTTTACTATTTCGTTTTCAATTATCATTTCAAGAGATGGGGTAACAACCTCAACAGAGAACTGATCGCCATTTTTAACTAAACAGGCATGCTTAGTTACTCGCATTCCGTAAATCTCGCCATTGCTAACCAGCGTTCCGGTGGGCCGACCATCTTGATTGTCTCCTATCTCAAAAAAACCAGCATTAAGTGCAATTTGTGCATTTTCGCGCTGAGCAATTTCTCCTACTCTTTCACGACCAAAAACCTGGTTGTGAGCAACCGCTAGCGAGGCTTCATATTCTTTGGGATTGATAATCACAACATGGATTTTATGTCCATCTCGTTCTATAAGACGGTATTCATGATCAGCTTTGATAGGCAGGGATAAAAGTAATGCTAAACTTAGAATTAGTGATTTGACAATATTCATAATTTATTTAATGGATTTATATTGTTAGTTATTATAATACGAGCCCTTTAAGTTGTCGCTTTTATTTAAAGGTCTCATCCCATTTATTGTTTAAGAATATAGCATAAGAGATAAGAATTAAGATAATGCTATTTCTGTAGTTCTTTAAAATTCCCCAAATATTTTAGATGATCTGTTTCTTTCTCGGGAATCATTCTGCTTTTTTGGCTGTATGAAATATAGATTTTCATTATGGTAATATATCTGCCTCAAAAGGGAGGGTTTTAATTATTTTTTTCAACCTAGGGATAAGAGTTGTAAGGCTCATTTGCAAAGAAGTGAGAATATAAAATATATTTGACTTTAAACCATAAGTAGTTTTATAGTTATAAGTTAGAGACTAATAAACAAGGAGAATATAATGGTTACAAGTGTAGGAATGCAGACGGAATTTATAGAAGCGGTAAAGGAACTAATAGAACTCGATTATGACGCAATAGGAGCTTATGAAGCGGCGATAATACGCTTGGAAAGGGCAGAATACAGGAAAAAATTACAAGAATTTAAAGAAGATCATGAAAGGCACGTAAAAGAACTTACCGCATTTTTAACCACATTAGGTAAAGATACACCTTCGGGAGCAGATAATACTAAAAGCCTAATGGCCAAGACCAAAGTTATTTTAGGGTCAATTATCGGGGATGGAAAAATTTTAAGTGCTATGCTTAGTAATGAAGCAGATACCAATACTGCATATGAACGGATGAATAAGCGAGCTGATGAATTACCTGGGTCGAACATTCATAAAATAATTGCTAAGGGTCTAGAGGATGAAATAAAGCATAAGAATTGGCTAGAAACAGTGCTCGAAGAAAGATAATTAGTGGTACGGAATATTAAATTAGTCTATACAAGGAGAAAGATATGCCATATTCAAATAATAAGGAATTACCCAAAGGTGTACAAAATCACTTACCTACACATGGACAAGATATTTATAGAGAAGCTTTTAATCATGCTTGGGAAGAATATGCATTGCCCTCGAAAAGGCGCACTAATGATTCTAGAGAAGTAGTAGCTCATAAAGTTGCTTGGTCGGCGGTTGAAAAAAAGTACCATAAAGACGAAAAGGGCCTTTGGGTTGCTAATAAGTAGGGTTTTAAAATTTAATCATAAGAGTTCGAGGTCAACAAAAGCGCCGCTTTTTAGTGGTAACATTATAATATAAAAATATTACTATATCTATTTTGCATATTTCACTAAATCAAAAAATAGTTTAACATATTCCAAGCGGAGATTTTTAAGCCTCACTTATATGATGTTGTGTCTAGACGCTTACAAAGAGGCAAAAATCATAGTTTTTCAATTTCAGTTTGGCTGTATTGCCAGATGGGACAGAGCCTATTTAATTTACTGTATTATGTTATTATGCAAAATACCATTTTAATTTTTGGATATGGTTATACCGGATCATATGTAGCAAAATTACTTAGCCAAAAGGGTTGGAAGGTCATAGGAACTTCTAGTAGCTCTTCTCTGACGACAGAAACCATTATCATCATCCCGTATGATAGAGAAGCAATAACAAATGTAATTAAATTGGCTACTCATATTCTTATTTCAATACCCCCTGATGAAAACGGAGATATTGTTGTAGGTAATTTTGTAGATCTTTTATTTTTAGCAAAAAATTTGAAATGGATTGGGTATTTATCTTCTACAGCGGTATATGGTAATCACGATGGAGCTTTAGTTAGTGAAGAATCTGCTTTGCGACCATCAAATGAGCGTGCTAAGCAAAGGATTAGGGCTGAAGCTCAATGGTTAGAATTTGGTAAACAACACAAAATTAGTGTGAATATTTTTAGGTTAGCTGGGATTTATGGACCAAAAAGAAATGCGCTCGAGCAATTGAGAAATGGTAAAGCAAAGTCAATTTTCAAAGCTGGGCACGTTTTTTCTAGAATTCATGTGGAGGATATTGCACGAGTAATTGTGGCCGCAATTAAACTTGGTAGTGTTAGAGAAATATATAACCTTGCTGACGATAAACCATGCCCAACTTTTGAAGTTAATAATTTGGCTGCTGAACTTTTGGGAGTTATCCCGCCTCCCATTGTACATATAAAAGATGCTGAGTTATCAGAGATGGCAACAGAGTTTTACAATGATAATAAGAGGATTAGTAATTATAAGATTAAAGACAAGCTTCATATCGCGCTAAAATATCCAACGTTTCGCGAAGGGCTTAAAGCTATATATGACTGGAACTACGGTGATTCGATATAAGAAGTCTATTGGAAAGTCTCTCACAAGGAATTTTCGGGTTGAGTCTATTCAGTTGCTTTTTTATATTTGTATATTTTTTTAGATGGCGTATTACGTAAGATTGTCACTTGCTATGACAAAACTTTAGCCTCTAGATAGGCAACACCGCTAAGGGCGCTGCCTAATAGGCTTGGCAAGCTAGCTCTTTTTGCCAGTAGTTGTTTTTACATTGTTGAATATAGTCATAGCTTGTGCAATTACGCTGCTTGGAGACCCCAGGTCCGCTGGTAGTAGAATTGTGTTGGAATCTTTAGCCAGCTTACCAAAGGCTTCTATATATTGATGAGCAACTTTTAAAGATACAGCATCTTGACCACCATCCTGTTTAATTGCACTAGCGACGATGCTAATACCTTTTGCAGTAGCTTCGGCAACAAACAAGATCGCTTCCCCTTCGCCTCTGGCTCTATTGACCTGATCGGTATAAGCTGCTTCAGATTTAAGAACGACTTGAGCCTTTTCACCCTCAGAAACGTTTATTTGAGCCTGTCTGTGGCCTTCTGATTCCATTATTCTTGCGCGTTTTTGCCTTTCTGCAGCTACTTCTAGTTCCATTGCCTCAAGGATAGTAGTTGGTGGTTGAATATCTTTAATTTCATAGCGCATGCACTGAATACCCCAGTTTGTAGCTGCTTGGTTAATTGAAGAGACAATAGCGTGATTTAATGTCTCTCTTTCTTCAAAAGTTCTATCTAGTTTTAACTTACCAATCTCAGAACGCATAGTTGTTTGAGCTAGCTGAGTTATTGCATAATATGGATTTTCGACTCCATATGAAGCGGCAGTAGCGTCAATAATTTTAACATATAATACTCCGTCTATAAGGAGTGTAACGTTGTCATTGGATATTGCCGTTTGCGCATGAACGTCTACCGCTTGTTCTTTTAAAGTATGTTTGTAAGCTACTCTTTGAATAATTGGAATTATGAGATTAAGACCAGGTTCAAGAACCCTGTCATATTTACCAAGTCTCTCTAAAACCCACGCCTGTTGTTGAGGCACAATTTTTATCATGAACATTAGCGTTATTATAATCAGAACGCTTATTGAGAGTAATAATAAATCCATAAATTTAATCCATTAATTTAATTTGTTAGTCATTATACTATAGCACGAAGGATGCACGATAAGAAATACTGCTTTAAAAAATGATAAAAATTACCTGTATCGGGGAACTTGTTACCTAAATATCACTTGACTCTATTAAAAATTAGCCTTATTTTCCATCCAAGACCATAAAAACCCATATTAACCCATTTCTTACCAAATTTTGTGTTAGACTATATTCAAGGCAAAATGCGCCATACTTATTGTGACTTAAAAATATGAATATTTTTCTTTCTAAGTATGTAAATAAGATCGATGTAAAGGGAAGGGTATCAATTCCGGCCAGCTATCGAGCTGCTCTTGGGACAGAAAATTTTAACGGCATCATTGTTTATCCCTCTTTTAAAAATAACTGCATTGAAGCTTGTAGTATGTCTCATTTGGAGGAACTCAGCAGGATCATTCAAAGGCTTGATCCCTATTCTGATGAGAGAGACGCGTTTGAAACTATTGTCCTTGGAGAAGCCATTCAGCTTCAGTTTGATAATGAGGGTAGGGTTACATTGCCTTCTTATTTAACCAATCAAGCTGGCATTACTAATCAAGGGTGTTTTGTAGGAAAAGGGCTAGTATTTGAGATTTGGAATCCGGGTAATTTTGAAAAATATTTAAAATCTGCGCGACTTATTGCTCAAGAAAATAGGTCGATTCTGAAAAATAAAAAAGATAGGTCAGGAGAGTAGATGATGGATTTAAGTAAGGTAGAAAAGAATAAGTCCAATCTTCCTCATCGTTCTGTTTTGCTTAATGAAGTTGTTGAATATTTATCCATAAAAGATGGCGGTAGGTATCTTGATTGCACATTTGGTGCTGGTGGATATACGAGAGCAATTTTATCAAACAGTAATTGTTATGTAACTGCTCTTGATCAAGATCCAACGGTAATAAATTTTGCTAATGATGTCTCTTCGGACTATGGCGATAGATTTAATTTCATTCAAACAAATTTTTCTGAGGCAACTTTAAAGTTAAAGGGTCAAAAATTTGATGGAATAGTGCTTGATTTAGGAATTTCTTCAATGCAAGTAGATCAGGCTGCAAGAGGCTTTTCTTTTATGCAAGATGGTCCACTTGATATGAGAATGAGTGCTTCCGGCATGAGTGCAGCAGAGTTTGTAGAAACTGCCTCTGAACAAGAAATAGCTGATATTATATATAAATATGGAGAAGAAGTGCAATCAAGGGCAATAGCAAAAAATATTGTTTCTTATCGAGCGACTAATCCTATTGATACAACATTAAAGCTAGCGGAAATTATACGTCAGTCCAAGCATTATCGTTCTGAAAAAATAGATCCAGCCACGAAAACTTTTCAAGCTATCAGGATCTATGTTAATGATGAACTAGGGGCTTTGGAACGATTTCTGGCCCATGCAGAAGATTTATTAGTTCCAGGCGGTAGAATTATCGTGGTTTCGTTTCATTCGCTTGAAGATAGTATTGTTAAGAATTTTTTTAAAAAATGTTCTGTAAAAAAAATTGCTAAATCAAAATACTCGAAAAAAGAGGATAGCCTTCCGCAAGGAAAGTGGCTTGGAATTATTACTAAAAAACCTGTGGTTCCTACTAGAGAAGAGGTTCAAGAGAATGCTAGATCTAGATCAGCCAAATTAAGGGTTGCTGAAAAAATAGGAGGTAACAATGTTACTTGAAAAGTCACCTGTATATATAGTTGTTATAGTATGTCTACTATCAGTTTATACACTATTTACTATAAAAGAAAATGTTATGGGTATTAAAAGCGAACTCACGGAGGTTAATAGCCAAGTCCAAGACGAGGTAGATAAAATTCACCTATTAAAAGCTGAATTAGCCTACTTGACTTCTCCAGCAAGATTAAAAGCTTTAAATGATGAATATATAAAGCTTTCTGATACTAATCTAGCTCAGATGGAACTCGATCCAAATATAAAAGATGAAAAGCTTTTTGAAGTTAGACAGATTGCTAGTATTAAGAAAAGAAGTGAAAATACCAAATGGAGATATAGAAAGGGGCCAAGCAAGTATGTAACCATGGCCTCTGGGAAGAAGTAGATTTCTGCAAAAGCGTTTATTACTACCATTCCTCAAATTAAACGTACAAAAGCGGCTTTATGAGTCTTGCTTGTTTTAATTTCTAGTAGAATTAGGAATGTTTTTAACCCTAATAAATCCAAGATCATTAGTTGCCAGTAATTTTTGTCGCAAAAATTATAAAAATAAGGTATATATCGGTGTGAAAAGATAAGATTTTGTTAAGAAATGAGTAATCTAGCTAAAAATATTAATCGGCTAATTTTAGGAGGGAAAAGTCATATCATCGCTTTTCTTCGGCTAGTCGTTTATTATTTACTATATTCAAGAATAGCCTTGCTAAAAACTTTTCACGTTTTATTTGTAAGACGGATAGGACTCAAGTCAGTTACCCAAAATGTTGGTGGTGCATTTCTTAGGAAGATATCTTTAAAATCTTTGTTTAGATGGGATTTATCTCACTCAGTTGCGCGAGTTCGGATTTTTGTTGTAATAATCGGATTTTCTTTAATTTTTCTTGTAATAAGTGTCAGGTTGCTAATCATAGCCAGTAGCGATTATATAAATTTTCAAAAAACAATGAATCGTAAATTGACACACAGAGTTGACATCACTGATAGAAATAATAATTTACTCGCAGTGAATCTTCCTGGGGCTTCTTTATATGCTAATCCTAGAAAAATTGCTGAACCAGAAGAGTCGCTAAAAAAATTACTACTTGTAATTCCTGACCTAGATGCAAAAAGAATCTTGGCTGATTTAAAAAGTAACAAAAGTTTTGTTTGGATAAAAAGAGATGTCACTCCACTTGAGCATGAAAAAATATACAACCTTGGTATGCCAGGTTTTGGTTTTGAAAGAGAGCAAAAAAGGATCTATACATATGGTAATTTGCTATCTCACGTAATTGGCTACGTTGGCAGAGATATGAATGGTCTTGCAGGTATTGAGCAATTTTTTGAAAAATTCATTACTGGTCAAAAAGAAAAGGAAGATAGAACGACTATGGGTGATGTTCTGCAGCTTTCGATTGATGTTCGTATTCAGAATATCCTTAGTGAAGAGATGGAAATAGTCATGAAGAAATTCAAAGCTAAAGGCGCTGCAGGAATAATAGTGGATCCAAATAATGGAGAAATTTTAGCCTTAGTAAGTAAACCTGATTTCGATCCCCATAACCCCGGGGCTGCAAAATCTGAGCAGTTGTTTAATATGGTCTCGCAAGGAGTATATGAAATGGGGTCTGGCATGAAAGCTTTGACTGTGGCAGTTGGCCTTGATACTAATTCTACCGCAATTAATGACGCTTATGATTTAAGTTATCTTCGGGTGCAAGGTTTTCAAGTTAAAGATCATCCACGCCCCCTAAAAGGGTGGCACTCAGTCCCGCATATTTTTCTCAAATCAAGTAATGTTGGTTTAGCACAGATTATTCTAGCAACAGGTAAGCAAAATATACTTGAATATCTAAGAAAGTTAAAGCTACTTGAACCATTGCAAATTGAAGTTCTTGAAAGATCCAGACCACTATTCCCAAATTTTTCCCGCTGGACTGATTTAAGTTTAATAACTATGTCTTATGGCTATGGAATATCTGTGAGTCCAGCGCATTTTATACAAGCAATGATGCCTATTATAAATGGAGGTATGATCTATCCATTAACTTTGATAAAAAGAGATCCTAAGGAAAAGTTAGTAGGAGAAAGAGTGTTCCAAGAGAGCACTTCACTAGCGATGAGGAAGCTTATGCGTCTTGTTGTTAGCGATGGAACGGGTTCAAAGGCTGAAGTTAAGGGGTACTATGTTGGTGGCAAAACAGGCACGGCTAATATTGCTCATGCCGGAGGATACGACAAGGACCGAAGAATGTCTTCTTTCTTTGGTATTGTTCCTGCTTCGAATCCAAAATACATGATATATATAGTTTATAATGAACCAGTAGGAATTAAAGAGTCATTTGGTTTTGCTGGAGGGGGATGGACTGCGGCTCCAACTGTTGGTGCTGTTCTTAGACGGTTAGTCGCGCTTTATGGTATAACAAAGCTTGATGAAGAGAGTGAAGAAATACAAGAGTTAAATAACATTGAGTACAAGATAAGAGATGAAACTTAAATTACAAAAGCTATTTGTAGAAAAAAGAATCAAAGGTATTTCATTTGATTCACGAAATGTAAATCCAGGTGATGCTTTTTTTGCAATTCAGGGGTACAATTTTGATGGCAATCAGTTTATTGAGGAAGCTTTAAGAAAAGGAGCTTCATTAATTTTTACTGATAATAAGAGTTATACTCTTCATGCTGATAAAGTAATATACGTCCAAGACGCTAGAATGAGCTTAGCTATTGCTGCTGGGATATTATATCCTAAAAGGCCGGATAATATTATAGCTGTGACCGGAACAAATGGAAAAAGCTCCGTAGTATCGTATGTTCACCAAATCTTATCATTACTTGGAAAAACTAGTGCTTGTATGGGTACTTTGGGTTTGGAGTCTAATACAAAATTAATAGGTGATTTAAATAATATTGAAACATCTTCCCAAACAACTATTGATCCAGTTAGTTTTAGAAGAATATTAAATATTCTAGAAGAAAGCGGTGTAGAAAATGTGGCTTTAGAAGCTTCAAGCAATGGTTTAGACCAAAAAAGACTCGGTAATATTCATGTTAAATCTGCGGCATTTACAAGTTTTTCCCAAGATCATTTGGAGTATTATGGAACAATGGAAAATTACTTGCAATCTAAACTTAGGCTTTTTAGCGATTATTTAGAGAAGGATGGTGAGGCTGTTATTAATTCAGAGATATTATTTTTTAATTCAATTAAGGAATTTTTAGAAGAGCGTTCAATTCAATATTTTACTGTTGGTAGGGATGGTGATATTAATGTAATTGATTGCACTGGAAGTGTTGTAGGTCAAGAAATTTCTTTTGAGTTCTTACAAAAGAAACACAATTTTTCTACAAGTATTATTGGTTCTTTTCAAGCTATAAACATATTGATAGCAGCAAAATTGGTGTATAACCTAGGCATTATATTTGATGATATTGTCAAGGTGTTACCAAAATTAAAAGCAGTTTGTGGACGGTTACAGAGAATTACAGAACCAAATTCTGATTCCCAAGTGTTTGTTGATTATGCTCATACTCCGGATGCTTTGATGCAATCTTTAAGCGAGCTTAAAAAAATAAAAACTGAGGCTGGAAAACTCTTGGTAGTTTTTGGATGTGGGGGTGATCGAGATGTGCTAAAGCGTCCCATAATGGGAAAAATCGCAACAGATATTGCAGATTATGTAGTGATAACTGATGATAATCCGCGCACCGAAGATGCAACTAAAATTAGAAATGAGATTGCGCTTGGTGCCCCAAATAGTATTGAAATAGCAGATCGTAAAGAAGCTATTACCCGTACAATTGAAAATTTAGAGAGCGGAGATATACTACTTATTGCGGGAAAGGGGCATGAAGATTATCAGATAATAGGGCACGAAGTCAAAGAATTTAGTGATATAGCAATTGCTACTAAAATGTTAAAAAACATGGTAGAAAGGAAAGTGTAATAATGATATATTCAGTGGAAATCAAATAGAGGTTTTTTTGTAATGATTTGGACAACCCAAGAATTGAGCAAGGCATTGTCACTTAGCATTGCTGGTAATAGAGAATTTGGTAAAGTGCAATTTAACTCTAAGGACATTGAGCAAGGAGATATCTTTATTGCGCTAAAAGGTATGCGTGATGGACATGAATTTGTTGAAGATGCTTTAAATAATGGCGCAGGCGCAGCAATTGTTTCCAAAGAAGTTATTGGTGTTGATCAGACTAAGCTAATATTAGTTGATGATACGTATGAAGCTTTAATGGATTTAGCTGAATTTAAACGTAGAAATTCAAAAGCTAAATTTATTACAATAACGGGCAGTGTTGGAAAGACTAGTACAAAAGAAGCGACAAAGATAATGCTTAGTGTTTATGGAAAAACGCATGCTAGTCATGGGAATTTTAATAATTATTTAGGAGTTCCTCTTTGCTTAGCATCGATGCCAAATGATACTCAATATGCGGTAATTGAGATGGGGATGAGTGCAAAAGGAGAGCTTAGCGAGCTCAGTAAGCTTGCTATACCGGATGTTGCTTTAATTACAGCTATTTCTGAAGGCCATATAGAGTCTTTTAATTCTGTTGGGGAAATTGCTGATGCTAAATGCGAGATATTTGAGGGAATGGATATTAATGAAGGAATAGCAATTGTTAACCGTGACATTACCACTTACGAACGTTGCCTACAGAATATTGATCGAGCTGGAATGCAGAACGTACAAACTTTTGGTAAGAAGGTAGATTCTGGAGTAAGGTTTGTTTCAAGCGAAATCTTGGAGGATGATACTTTAAGATTATCATATAGTATTGATGGTGAAGAGTTAGAGTTAATTATACCACTCATACCAGTTCACTTGGCTGAGAATTTTGCGGCTGCTTTTGCTGTTGTGAAGGCCCTAAAGCTTGATCCCGAAGCGGCAGCGGCGGCGATATCTTCATTCACTCCTCTTGTTGGTAGAGGTGGTTTGTTGAACGTAAAGCATGGTAAAAAGGAATATAAAATTATTTGTGACTATTATAATGCTAATCCTCAATCAATGAATGCTGCTTTAGAATATTTAAGCTTGTTTGATAATGAAAATAAAGTTGCTATACTTGGAGACATGGGGGGGCTTGGTAAATTTGCGCATGAACTTCACATGAATATAGTTCCACGGATTAAAGATTCTGGGGTAAAAAGGTTATTTTTAGTTGGCGAAAGTATGAAACAACTAAGAGACCAATTTAATAAAGATGTTAAAGTATTTTGCTTTGATGATGCTGAATTGCTTGGTGCCGAAATTGATAAATATATTGTCGGTGGTGAGTTAATACTCATCAAAGGTTCAAGAAGTATAGGTCTAGAAAGAGTAGCGACTAAGCTAGGAGTTAAGAATGCTCTATAACATACTTGTTCCTTTTGCACATAAATTTCATATCGCCAATTTATTTACATACATTAGTTTCAGAAGTGGTCTTGCTATCTTGGTGAGTACGGCGCTTTCTTTATATATAGGGCCTAAGCTGATCCGATACCTTAGAGGCATGCAAAAAAATGGCCAGCCAATTAGAGGCGATGGGCCAGCTAGTCATTTTAGTAAAGCCGGTACCCCGACAATGGGGGGGTTAATGATTCTTGGGTCAACGACTCTTACAACACTACTATTGGCTAATTTATCTAATCCATATATTTGGATTGTACTTTTTGTTCTAGTTTCATTCGGCATACTAGGGTTCATTGACGATTATAAAAAAGTAAGTAAAAATAATTATCTTGGTGTTAGTGGTAGAATGAAATTGGTTATTCAGTTCATAATTAGCACTCTTGCATTTATCGCTATTTTGTATTTTTCTAGGCCAGAATTTGCAACTCAACTAGCTTTTCCTTTCTTTAAAAATTTGTTTTGGGATTTAGGTTATTTCTATATACCATTTGCTATGGTTGTAATTATTGGTTCCTCTAACGCTGTAAATTTGACTGATGGGTTAGATGGTTTGGCGATAGGATCTATAGCAATTGCAGTGGCATCTTTTGGTTTAATTTCATACCTAGTAGGTAACAGTATATATGCAAATTACTTACAAATAATTCACGTGCCACATGTTGGAGAGCTTACGGTTCTGTGTGCCGCAATAATAGGCAGTAGTCTAGGATTTTTATGGTACAATGCACAGCCTGCTGAAATATTTATGGGGGATACTGGTAGCCTGTCATTAGGCGGAGTAATTGGAACAATAAGTGTTATTACTAAACATGAATTAGTTCTTTGTATTATTGGGGGAGTATTCGTTATTGAGACATTATCAGTGATTATTCAAGTTTTTTATTTTAAAAGAACGGGTGGAAAAAGAATATTTCTTATGGCTCCATTACATCATCATTTTGAGAAAAAAGGCTGGCCTGAATCGAAGGTAGTAATAAGATTTTGGATCTTGGCTATAGTTTTTGCATTGATTGGCTTGTCTTCATTAAAATTGAGATAGCTCTATGCGTGGAAATAACCTAAAAAGAGCTGCTGAATTTGGCGATGGCTCGGTACTTAAAGTTCAAAAAATTTTTAAAACATTACAGGGAGAAGGGCCCAATGTTGGTGTTCCTGCGATTTTTGTAAGACTGGGTGGATGCAACCTAGCTTGTACCTTTTGTGACACTGATTTTGAAGAGTTTGTTGAGATTAGCCTTGACGAAATAATATTCAAAGTTCGACAATTGAGTTTAAATGATAAAAATGTTAAATCAGTAAACCTAGTAGTTGTTACTGGCGGCGAGCCTTTCCGTCAAGAAATATCTCTTTTATGTGATATACTATTAAAAGATAATTATGCTTTGCAAATTGAGACTAATGGGACGATTTATAGGACAATTCCTAAAGATGTTGAAATTATTTGTTCTCCAAAGGTCGTAGGAGGCAGCTATCTTTCAATAAGAGAGGATCTGCTACCCAATATCAGTGCATTTAAATTTCTTATTTCGTCTAATATAAAGGAATATTCCTCTGTGCCTGAGCTAGGGCAGAAAAAATGTAATATACCAGTTTTTGTTCAAGCGATGGATGAGTATAAAGAGGAAATTAATATACAAAACCTTAAACTTGCTGTTGATATAGCCATAAATAACGGTTATCGTTTATCATATCAAATTCACAAAAATCTTGGAATAGAGTAATTTTTATGAAAAAAGCAGTGGTTTTAGTTAGTGGTGGTCTAGATTCGTCGACAGTTCTTGCAATGTTAGATAAAGATGGGTACGAGATTTATGCTCTAAGTTTTAATTACTCTCAGACTCATTTGGTTGAAATAGCAAAGATCAAGAGTTTTATTACAAATTATAGCGTGAAAGCACATCAAGTTATTAATTTGGATTTATCGGCATTTAGTAGTTCGGCGTTAATAGATAAGGCCATTAAGGTTCCTAAATACTTAAATGCAAGCGAGATAGGTGATAACATCCCTGTGACCTATGTACCGGCAAGAAATACTATATTTCTGAGTTATGCTCTTGGCTATGCTGAAGTTATTGGTGCTTTAGATATATTCATTGGAGCACATATGACTGACTCGGCAAATTATCCCGATTGTAGACCGGAGTATCTTAAGAGTTTTGCGGCAATGGCAAATTTGGCAACAAAGCTTGGCGTAGAAGGGAATAAGGTTAATATCAATGCACCACTAATTAATATGTCAAAAGCCGAAATTGTTGCAAAAGGTCTTGAGCTTGGAGTTGATTATTCAGAAACCATATCATGTTATGATCCAACCCCATCGGCATTATCTTGTGGAACGTGCCATGCTTGTTTAGTTCGTTTAGAAGCTTTTAAAACAAATGGCCAAGTAGACCGCATTCCATATGTGAGGTAATTAATGAATACCCAATATTTCTTTGGTCCATTCCCAGCTTTAGATCTCGGTGAGATAGTGCTTCGTGAGATTTTAGCGACTGATGCCGAGGATTATCTTGATTATATGAATCGTGATGAGATGGAAGGTTTTTTGACAAAAGAAAATAGACCCCAAACAATTGAAAAGGCTTTGGAAGAGGTTCAATATTGGGGTAGTTTATTTCCGGCGAAGAGAAGTGTTTACTGGGCTATTGCATTAAAAGAAACTAATAAAATGATTGGCACAGCCGGTTTTAACCATATTTCTTTTGCTAATTCTAGAGCAGAAATTAGTTATGATCTAAGTCCCGATTATTGGGGCAAGGGCGTTATGCTCAGGGCGATTAAAGGTATATTACATTTTGCTGATTTTGGTCTTGCATTGGTTAGAATTCAAGCAACAGTAATAACCGACAATAAGAAGTCAATTAAGGTACTAGAAAGATGTGGTTTTAAAAAAGAAGGCTTTATGAAAAAATATGAAGTTGTAGAAGGAGAACATAAGGACTATTATATGTTTGGTAGAGTTATTTAGTAAGAACTTGAGGTTGACCTAAGGAGAACAGTAACTTAGGTACACAACTTTTCCTTTTAGAGAGTTATTATGCGGTCGTGTATTTTTTTATCAATATTAATTAGTTTGAATTTTTTTATAGAAACTGTGAATGCAAAAGTAATTAATACTACTGACATGTTTTTAATTCGTCAGGAAGTTTTAAAATTGACAAAAGATGATCTGGTAACTTTCGATGTAAAAGGTGTAATATTTTCGCCAAAAGATCAAATCCTTGCTCATAAATTTATACCTAAATATAAGCAATTTCTTAAGCAAATAGAGCTTACAAAAGGAATAGAGGAGGCTAAAAGACTAGACAAGATTGTTTTGCTTAACTACGAGCCTAAGCTTGTAGATGAAAATATCCCCCAAATCATTAAAGCGATTCAGCATAATGGAACCAAGGTTATAGCTTTAACTGGTGGGTATACTGGAGCAATTTCTGCAGCGCAGACTAAAGAAGATCTTAGGGTGGAGACATTAAAAAATTTCGGCATAGATTTTAGTTCAAGTTTTTTGGTTACTGAGATGAGGTTTGATTCTCTTATAAAAAAGCGTTCTAATGATCTGCTACCTCTGTATAAAAATGGTATATTATTTACTTCAAGGTATCCAAAAGGGGTTATTCTTAAGATTTTTTTGGAGAAAGTTAAGTTTGAGCCCAAGAGAATCATTCACATAGATAATAGTATCAAAAAGATTGAGGACGTGAGAATGTTTGCTGATGCAGCTGGAATTGATTACCTAGGTATACATTATACTAAGGCTCATGAAAATTATTCGCAAGAACTCAATCAAGCAGTAACTGATAAAAAATTTGAGATTTTAGTTGAGCAAGATTTATGGATTTCAGATAAAGTTGCTCAATGTATGATTACTACCAAATCTTCTATCGAAAAATGTAATAAAGATAATTTAGTACGTTAGTATGGTGAATTTTTTACTTTTGTTTCTAAGGGATGAATGAGTCTCAAACTACATAAATGGTAGTTATTTTTACTCTAAATAACCTTGAAGTCCTTGTCAAAAGCAAGAATTATATCTACCCTATCATATAAATTAAGCAAATTTTCAAGCTAATTGAATAAAGAAAGAAGTTTTTTATGTCTAAAGACAAGGTCGTAATAAAAAAATCAAGGCCACTTTCGCCTCATTTAAGTATATATAAACTACAGATAAGTTCTGTGTTATCTATCGGTCATCGTTTAAGTGGGGTGGGCTTATTTTTTGCCTTGAGTGGGTTTTGTTGGTGGTTTATATTTTGGGTATTTAGTAAATTCCAGCCATGTTACTTAGAGTGTTTAAATAGTTTTGGGGTAAAATCTATATTATTTATAGCGAGTTATGGCTATTTTTATCATTTTTGTACAGGGGTCAGGCATCTCGTATGGGATGCTGGGTATGGCTTTTCAATTAAATCGATCAATTTAACTGGTTGGCTTGCTGTGATAGCATCAGTATGTTTAACAGTTATATATTGGCTATTTATACGAGGTTATGACTTATGAAAAATAAATACAGATCTGATCTAGCTATAGCAAAAAATTTAGGTTCAGCGGGCTCTGGATCAGCGCATTGGTGGCACCAGAGAGTTACAGGCGTAGTGCTTACAATTGCAACTATTTGGTTGATTTGTTTTTCTTGGAATTTAAGTGGGTTAGAAGTAAGTGGAATAATTGAAGTTGTAAAAAAACCTTATAACATAGTTATGCTTATATTATTTACTATAGCTGGGTTTTATCATGCAGCCCTAGGGATGCGTGTTATACTTGAAGATTATATTCATTGTAGAGCAATAAGGCTAGTATTGGTTCTATTGGTACAAATTTTCTCTATAGTAACAATTATCAGCTTTGTTATGGCTGCTTTGCATGTAATAAACATATAACGGAATCTTAATATGACTCACGAGTATAATATAATTAACCATGAATTTGATGTAGTAGTAGTGGGAGCTGGTGGGGCGGGGCTGCGGGCTACATTTGGCATGGCCGAATCTGGTCTTAGTACCGCGTGCATTACTAAGGTGTTTCCGACTAGAAGTCATACAGTAGCTGCCCAAGGAGGTATAAGTGCAGCTCTTGGTAATATGGGCGCCGATGATTGGCGCTGGCATATGTACGATACAGTCAAAGGGTCGGATTGGTTAGGAGATCAAGATGCTATTACTTATATGTGTAAGCATGCCGCTGAAAGTGTTATTGAGCTAGAGCACTATGGTGTACCGTTTTCCAGGACTAAAGAAGGTAAAATTTATCAACGTCCTTTTGGGGGTATGACTACTGAATATGGAAAGGGAAAACCTGCACAAAGGACTTGCGCGGCGGCGGATAGAACAGGACATGCAATACTACATACTCTTTATCAGCAAGCCTTAAAACATCAAGCTCAATTCTTTATTGAGTACTTTGCTACCGATCTAATTATGGAAAATGGTGAGTGTAAAGGAGTGATGGCGTGGAATCTTGATGATGGATCATTACATGTTTTTAGAGGGCATATGGTAGTGCTTGCAACAGGAGGTTATGGAAGAGCATATTTTTCTGCTACATCCGCTCATACTTGCACTGGTGACGGTGGAGGTATGTGCATACGTGCAGGTATACCTATGCAGGATATGGAATTTGTTCAGTTCCATCCAACGGGAATTTATGGAGCTGGTTGCCTAATAACAGAAGGAGCCAGAGGTGAAGGGGGTTATTTAGTTAATTCAGAGGGTGAGCGTTTTATGGAAAGATATGCCCCGTCAGCAAAAGATCTGGCTTCAAGAGACGTGGTTTCCCGCTCAATGACTATGGAAATAAGAGAGGGTAGAGGTGTTGGGCCAAATAAAGATCACGTATATTTACACCTAAACCACTTGCCACCTGAAGTTCTAGAAAAAAGGCTTCCCGGTATCTCTGAGACGGCAAAGATTTTTTCTGGAGTTGACGTAACCAAAGAGCCAATCCCAGTAATTCCGACTGTGCATTATAACATGGGGGGTATACCAACAAATTATCATACAGAAGTTATTACCTTAAAAAAAGGCAAGCAGGAAGTTGTGCCGGGCCTTATGGCTATTGGAGAGGCTGGCTGTATTTCGGTGCACGGAGCAAATCGTCTTGGTTCTAATTCGCTTCTGGATCTGGTTGTCTTTGGTAGGGCAGCTGCTCATCGTGCTGCTGATATTGTTAATAAAGAAGCCCCGCATTCTAAATTAAAAAGCGACACTTTAATTCCGCTTTTGGAGAGATTTGACAATATAAGAGCTTCTAAAGGAAAAATTTCAGTTGCAGATCTACGACTTAAAATGCAAAAAGCAATGCAGAATCACGCGGCGGTATTTAGAACAGAGGAAACTCTAGAGGAAGGTAAGAAGCTTATTGACTCTATTCGAAAAGAATATCAAGATATTAGTATTAATGATCGTTCAATGATTTGGAATAGTGATCTTGTAGAAGCTTTAGAATTATCAAATTTATTAGATCAGGCTGTGTTGACTATGTATGCGGCGGCTAATAGGAAAGAAAGTCGGGGTGCGCACGCAAGAGAAGATTATCCTCAAAGGGACGACAAAAATTGGATGAAGCATACGATGTTATGGCTTGATAAGCTTGGTCAAGTAAGGATAGATTATAAGCCAGTAACGCTTGAAACTAATTCTGATGAAGTTGAAACCGTGCAGCCTGTTAAAAGGGTGTATTAATGGTAACAGTTTTTTTTGGACTAATATTTAAGAGATAGTATGGCTGATTTAAGGTTGCCTCCAAATTCCCGAGTGCTTGAGGGTAAGATTCACATTAGCCCAGAGTCTGGAAAGTCTCCTAAAAAACTGGCAATTTACCGCTATGATCCTGATTCAGGAGAAAATCCAAGAGTGGATACTTATGAAATATATCAGGATAAATGCGGTCCTATGGTTCTTGATGCTCTTATTAAGATCAAGAATGAATTAGATTCGACCCTAACATTTAGACGCTCTTGTCGAGAAGGTATTTGCGGTAGCTGTGCTATGAATATTGATGGAACAAATACATTAGCTTGTACAAAATCTATAGATGACATTGTTGGTGATATTAAGATTTATCCGCTTCCACATATGAATGTTATAAAAGATCTTATCCCAGACATGACGCATTTTTATGCTCAATATGCTTCAATTGAACCTTGGCTCAAATCAGATACTCCGGTTTCAAAAGATAGAGAAAGACTGCAATCTGAAGAGGATCGTGAAAAACTTGACGGCCTTTATGAGTGCATACTTTGTGCATGTTGCTCTACGTCGTGTCCAAGTTATTGGTGGAATGGGGACAAGTATTTAGGGCCCGCGATACTATTGCAGGCATATAGATGGCTTGCTGATTCAAGAGATGAAGCTGATGGAGATAGATTACATCAACTTGAGGACCCATTTAAGCTCTATCGATGCCATACTATTATGAATTGTACCAAAACTTGCCCTAAGGGTTTGAATCCAGCAAAAGCTATAGCTGAAATTAAGAAAAAAATGATAGAAAGAGAAGGAATATAGATTAATTTTATGACTAGCAAAAGATTATTTTTTAAAAAGCTATGCGTGCTCCTCTATGTGGTTCTATTGCCAATAGGGAATTGTTTTGCCTACGGTGACAATAACAGGTCTGTCATTTCTTATTTTGTCGATAATGTAGTTTTTGAAATTATTGCAAGTGGAGGATATTACAGTCTGGGAGGAGCAGTGATATTGAGTATAGCAGCCTGGAGATTTAAAAAATTTAGAGAATTTCTGCTTAGTGTATTAATGGCCATTTTTGGAATTATTCTCTTAGTCTTTATATACCAAGCTTTGGAAGATTTTGATTGGCTGCCTGCAGTATATTGAGTAGAACATCGCCAAGTTACCTAGATTGTGTTGGCTTAATTAACGGGCAGATAAAAGGCGCTTCCTTCCTAAATATGCATTTCGTATAATATTTTATGGTTTTAAGCAATATAAAATAGATTGTTTTTACCACTAATTTTTCCATATACACTTTTTTAAAAAATTTCTGGATCATCACTGTTTGCCCCCATTAAGTCAGGTAAAAGTGGGATAGTTTCAAATATAAATTTAAACTTACGTAAATGAGATTATACGCAGATTAAGCTCGATAAAATAAAAGAACTCGATGTCTATTTATATTTATCCTTTGGAGGATTTTTCTTGACTACTCGACTCATCATATACCTCTTCATCAACCAACTCTTCATCAACTACCTCTTCATCAACTACCTCTTCATCAACTACCTCTTCATCAACTACCTCTTCATCAACCAACTCCTCAGCCACATGATCAATAATCGGATTGTCTGATATTTCAGCTATTGATGTCCCACCTGAAGCAGACTCAAGTTCTGACTGCTGTTTTTCAGTTCCAAGAGCATAAACACATAGGTCTTCAAGTGCTACACCATTTTTCTTTGCCAATTCTTGGAGTTGTGTAACTGCTTCCATTACTTCTCCAGGTATCATTCCACCACGAGCTTTAGATAGCCAATCCGCTTGAAAATGAAGAGGATGATGCCCTTCTTCTGGCTTACCGATAAATATTGCAAATGGAGACATTTGTCCGCCAAAGTCACAATTTATTGTAAATTTCTTAGTCACTTACTTCCTCCATTCAAAAACTATTTAATAGTTCATGATACGTACTAAATGCAGAAAATGAAAAAGAATTATACAAAACAACTTATACTTTACTAGATAATATGTTTTATTTTCTCATGAAGCTTGAAATTAGATGCTATAATTTTGCGTCCATGCTTATGAAAAACGCCTCCAGCTTCAGCTATGAATAATTCAATACCCATTAATGATATTTCTCCTGGTTCAACGATAATCACGTCAATTTTCCCTGATATCAACAGTGCTAAAGAATATGTGTATGACTCAAAGACCCTTAAATTACTAAATGTATCTAGGATATCTTTTAGAAAATTAGAACTTGTAGAAACTATAGCTTCTTCGATATTTTCAGTTCCAGATACTCTAACACGGTTTGCACCTGGAAAGTTAAATGAATTTCTTTCTAGCCAAACTCCTTTTCCTTTTTCTGTAAAATATATTTCTCCGAGCACAGGAAAATTAATGACTGATTTTTCAGTAATAATTTGGCCATTCTTGTTTGTTAGGATTGTCACCATAATTCCAAAAAAGGGTAACGACCTGGTAAGGTTTGTAAATCCATCTAGTACTTCTACCAAGGCTGCCTTACCAACAAACTTAGAAGATTCTACTTCTTTGCTATCAAAAATAATTGTATGAAAATATTTAGCCAGTCGCTCCTGTAAAATCTGTAGCATTTTTGTACATGATTTTTGCCCAAAGCTTGAAGCACTAGCGCTTTTAGTAGAAGATTGTAAATTTTCCAACTCAAAATAATCTCTCAGTAGGAATTTTGATGCTTGTCTTGTGGCATCAACAACTATACCAACTTCTCCTTCCATTATTTCGACCTTTCAACAAAAGTTAAATCTTCTGTCTTAACAACTATTTTTTCTCCAGTTACTAGGTAAGGAGGAACCATTACCCGCAGTCCATTCGTCAACGTTGCTGGCTTATAAGAAGACGTAACAGTGGACCCTTTGATCACGGGGTCAGTTTGTTCTACCTCTACCACTACTGTTTGAGGTAATCTTATATTAAGAGCCTTATCCTGATAGAACTCAATAGTTACTATCATTCCGTCAGTAAGAAATGGGAATTTATCACCCAGCATTTCTTTACTGAGCATTAGCTGCTCAAATGACTCTGGATCCATAAATATCAATTTTGTATCTTCCATATATAAAAATTGCATCTCTTTAAATTCCAGAAATGCTCTTTCAACATTTTCTACCGAACTGAATCTTTGATTAAGTTTGTTGCCGGTCCGCAGATTTTTCATCTCTACTTGTACATATGCACCACCTTTTCCTGGTTTAGTATGTTCAGGAGTCTTGGCTACCATCCATAACTCACCTTCGTAATCAAGTATATTACCTGCTTTAATGTCGTTTGCAGAAATTCTCATAAAATCACTCTTTAATATTTTTTAAATTAAATAAAGTCAAAATTGGTGCTGAAATAAATATCGAAGAACATGTGCCAACAAATATTCCAAAAAACACTAATATACTAAAGCTTTTTATCGCTTCTCCGCCAAGTAAAATCAATGCTAAATTTGCAAGTAGTGTGGTTAGTACTGTAATTGTAGTTCTAGAAAGAGTTTCATTGATGCTTGTATTGATTATTTCTTCTATTCCTTTTTTGCTGAATTTACGTAAATTGTCCCTAATCCTATCATATATAACAACTGAGTCATTCACTGAATAGCCTATTATTGTTAGAATTGCAGCAATTGTACTTAAATTGAAGTCATACTTAGTAACACTCATAAAACCAAGACTGATTATGACATCATGAATTAATGCAATCAATACACCAATACCAAATTGCCACTCAAATCTAACCCAGATATAAAGCATGATTGCTATAAAAGATAGAACCATTGCCATTACACCAGACATAATCATCTGTTGGCCTACTTGTGGGCCAACAAAGTCCACTTTTCGATAATCAAATTTATAAGAAAAATTTTCTTCAAGGGATTTTTTTATAAGCGAGATATTACCCATCAAATTTTCTTCGCTGCTTACTCCAACCCTGATTGATAAATCATGAGCAGTGCCAAAATTTTGTAATACAACTTCCCCAATCCCAAGTTCTCCTAGCACTTCTCGCATTTTAGCGAGGTCCGGCTCTTCACTCGCCCGAACTTCCATGCTAATACCGCCGACAAAGTCTATTCCGAAATTGAACTTAAAAACACTTATCCAGCAAATGCTAAAGACTAGCAAAAATATTGATAGTCCATAAGTTATTTTATTCATAGCCAAGAAATTAATTTTTGGAGATTCTGGTATAAACCTAAGTGGAAATAATTGCATTTGTTTAAACTATTATTAAAATTCTCATAAAGCGAAAATGGATGTTGGCCATTCTACATTACGACAAATAACAAATCCAGAAAATAATATCGTTATAGTTAATTGATATGAACTTGCGTGCGTCGTTGTGCGTCACTCGCCTATTATTTATAGACTTTGTATCCTACGCCCAGCATCAAATTCCTTTGAATTACTATAGAGTAGCTTAAAGTAAACAAATGAAATTTCGATTGCTAGAGACTTAAAAAGCTTAGTGGTATAATTTGTAAACTAGAAAATTCGCTATATATAGATTTTACAAGGTGAGACTCAAGGTAAAGAAGTTATTTTAGAGCAAAAAACATACCTCTTTACCTAGTAGTGCTAACTAGCTTTTTTGACTTGCTCTACGATTTGGGCAAAACCTTCTGCATTATTCACAGCAAGTTCTGCTAGCATCTTACGATCAATTTCAATACCAGCTTTTTTCATTCCGCCCATAAAGGTGGAGTAAACCATACCATGCTCACGTACGGCTGCATTTATTCTCTGGACCCATAGCCCTCTAAAATCACGTTTGCGATTTCTTCTATCACGATAGGCGTACTGCAGAGCCTTTTCAACTTTTTCAATAGCTACTCTGAAGCAGTTATTAGCCCTGCCTCTATAACCTTTAGCCATTTTGATTATTTTCTTATGGCGGTTTTTAGATACTAAACCTGATTTTGCGCGTGTCATATTATATCCCTCCTAATTTAATTGCTGTTTGGGAGGAATATCTTCTTCAGTCTCTTTGCATCTGGAGCGCAAAGAACTTCAGTTCCTCTCAGGTTACGAAGTTGGGCTTTTGTACGACGTCTCATGAAGTGCTGTTTGCCCGCTTGTCCAGCCTTTACTTTACCAGTAGCGGTCAACTTGAAGCGTTTTTTAGCACCAGAGTGAGTTTTCATTTTAGGCATAAAAATCCTCTATCAAATATGGTATTTACAAAGATTTTATACCATATTCTAGTTTACCTAAGACATGGTATAAAGTAAGCAAATTAGGCATACCAAAGGCCACGTTGCTTTAAATTCAAGCAAGATTATATATAGGAGAAGACTTTTTGCAAGTCATTTTTTTATCATTACCTAGTAATCTAATAGTTACACAAGTCTTATAGACAGATAAAAATGTTATTTGTAGATTGACAAAAGTCAATATAACACTAGATAATACTCCCAAGAACTATAAATTCATAGTTCAATATTAACAAAATAAGAAAAAGGAGTTTATTATGAACAAAAGAAAAATATTTATTTTCTTAGGACTTAGTGCTTTAATTTTGACAGCTTGTAACACAATGGAAGGCGTCGGACGGGATATTAAAGCGGGAGGAAAAAACCTTGAAGAATCAGCAAAAGATAATAAACCTAATTAGGAAAATCACTCCTCTCTTTGGTTCTCGAACACGTAGAGAATTATAGGTAAGATATTTTACCCATAGAGTAGTTTATATTTTTAAAAATAATAAAAGGCGTGGGGAATAGATGAAAATTTTTTTTGTAGTTATGTTATGGATGGTTATTACCAGTGGAGCGTTAGTATCTAAGGCTTCATCTTCAGATGAGTATTTATCTGGCTATATTCAAAGTGCATTTATTCATATTTATTATTTGCCTGGTGACGCAGTGGTAGTTAAAGATGGTATAATCTATATTAATGAAGATAAATTGGGTCATTATAATCCAGAACAAATACTGCAAAAGGTCAAACAAAGTACCATAGGCTTGCCACATATTAAAGGTATAAAATTGGTTAAAGACAATATTAGTGAAGACTTACCAACCACAAAAAACAAACCAATTAAAAAGTCTATTTTTACTCAAAAAGCTATTTCCCAAGCACCAGTCACTGACGGTTTAATGGCTAATCATAGTTTATTTGCGCCCTTAATAGCAGATCCAAAATGGCCGCGTTTTACCCTTGCTTATCAATATGATTTAAAAAGTAGTGTTGTAAGACGGCATGCATTTGCTCCAAACTTCGGTGCTAGTTTTTCTCTTTATCGGATAACTGATAAAGATAAGGATCAAGAATGGGAATTAAGCATGCAAGCTGGTTTATTTGGGCTAATGGATATTGGTCGAAATCCCAGCGCCTTAATAAATGCAGATTATTTCGTGGGTGTACCTATTTCTTATCGCTCAGGGGCGGTAACAACTTTATTGCGTCCTTACCATATAAGTACTCACTTAGGTGATGAATTTATGTTAACACCTGAGGGGAAAAAGACTAAACGAATTAATTTAAGCTATGAAGGTATAGATTTAATTTTATCTTATAATATCAACGCTTTTCGAATATATGGAGGAGGAGGTTATTTAGTGCACAAAGAACCTAGCTATATAAAGCCTCTAAAAATACAAATAGGAGTTGAATATTATTCCGCTTATACATTTATGGATGGAAGGTTAAGGCCTGTATCTGGAATAGTCATGGTTTCCTGGGGTTTCGGTAAAAACAGGTGTTCAAATTGAAAACTCCGCTCTTATTAGTAATAAGTTGCAAGTTATGCTAGAGTTTTATTCTGGTAGATCAATGCATGGGCAATTTTATAGAGATAAAATACAAACCATTGGTATAGCGTTGCATGCGTTCCTATAGTATATAATGATTAAGAAACTCTATCAAAATCCGCTTTTAATTTCATTGGTAATTTTATATATATCTTTGCGACTAAAGCATTCGCTATACTGAGCAAACATTTTATCTGATACTGATTTTGCGCTTAGCCCTTGTGCAATCAAACTAGATATATTCTCACGTAATTTATCAATTGATATTGCCAAACACTCTTCGCCTTGTATACTAAAAACTAATTCTCCTTTTGGAGGAGACAATTTATAGTGATTAATTAATTCTGATAATTTTGCAGTATTAGATTCTTGATATAGCTTTGTAAGTTCTCTTGCTACATTAGCTTGCCTATTACCCAATATTTCCAGAGCTATCTCCAAAGTATGGACTAATCTTAGAGAAGTTTCATAAAAAATAAGAGTGCAATTCATTCTCGATAAGGAATTAAACATCTTTAATTTTCCTTCTCTAGTTTTGGGTAGAAAACCAGCAAAATAAAATTTATCTGTAGGTAGTCCTGATAAAGTAAGAGCGGCGATTGCGGCACAAGGGCCAGGAATAATATCCACAAATAAACCGCAACTCTTTAGGTCTCTAACAAGTTTATATCCAGGATCTGAAATCAATGGTGTCCCAGCATCTGAAATGAGACTAATTATTTTTCCCTCTACAATGAGCTTCTTTATGTTATTTCTTGATGAGAGATCACTATTGTCATTGTAAACTTTTAATGACGCCTTTATCTGATGTTTCACTAGCAATTTATTTGATACTCTGGTATCTTCACAAAAAATGATGTCAGAACTTTTTAGCACATCTAATGCGCGCAAAGTTATGTCATTTAGGTTACCAATCGGAGTAGAAACAATATATAGGCCTGGTTTTAAATTCACTAAAGAACCCGTTTCATAGTATTTGGAAAATTATTTATGAGTAATATAAAACAAAAAATCTTAAAATTCATCATTTCTTTTGCTTGCATAGTTTCGATTAGCTCTTGTAGTCAAACCAAACAATCTTCGGAAAGAAAAAACCCGGCAGACCAAAAAGGCGTAGATGTAGCTATCGTCTTGCCTTTGTCTGGCACGGAAGCCGCTCTTGGAAAAGAATATGCCCAAATGATTAAACTTGGCCTCGCTGATGGAGCAAAAACAAAGATTCGTGTTACAACATATGATTCTGCCAATCCAGAAACTTTAAGTAAATCTCTAGATAAAATCCTTGAAGACGGAGTTGATATAATCATTGGACCAGTTTATTCAGAAGAAACAAAAGCAGTAGCAGAAAAAGTTAAAGGTAAAGGAACGATTATTATATCGCTTTCAAACAACCCTGTTTTGGCAGACAAGCAAACCTATGTATTTGGCCACGCGCCAATGAGGCAGCTAGAACAAATTACAAATTATTTTCTAGAGAAAAAGCACAAAAATTATATTACATTACTTCCTGCAGGTAGGTATTCAAACACGATAAGCAAAGTCCTCAAAGATATGATTACTTCAAAAGGTGGCACTCTTGCTAGACTTGAGTTCTACGGCACTACCCCAGAAGATTTAGAAAAATCTTTGCGTTCGGTCTCAGATGCTGTCGACACTTTAAATGAAAATGATTATAATTTTACCAGGCCTGTAATTTTACTTGCAGACGATCAGTCTACACTTGAGACACTTTTCAAATATGCTCAGAAATTTAGTTTAGATAAAAAGGCAATTATTGCTGGAGATAGCAGAATTGATCTAGATCTTGCAGAGTCAGTTACAACAACATTTACTGGCTCGCTAAACATGGTAAATTTTGACTTGCCAGCGCGCTCAACGCAACTTGGTATTAAGCACATTTCATTCATTCACACGCTTGCTTATGACGCGGGCAGGCTAGTAGGAAATTCTATTGGAACGAGCTATAGTAAAACTAAATTTATTGAACAGCTAAATTCGGCAGAACCCTTCTCTGGTGCCTCAGGGTCTATTGGCTTTGTCGACTCCATTGCTCAACGTAAGTATGACATTATCAATAAAGAAAACGGCCAATATAAGTCAGTATCAAATAATGTAAATTAATCTCTTTGCCAAAAGTTATATTTACAATAATCCAAAATTTTTGAGCACAGTGTCACGGGTATTGGATGCTACTTTATGAGCCTTTTCTGATCCAATTTTTAGAGAATTATGTATATAATTCTCATCTTTAATTATCCTAGAATATTCGTTATTTATTGGCTTTAGATGAGTGATAATTAGCTCAGCTAAGTCTAATTTAAAATCAGAAAAACCTTTATGTTGATAGCTAGTTAATATTGTTTCGATGCTATAGCCTGACAAAGCGACAAATATATTAATTAAATTGGTAACTTCTGGTCTATTTTTTTGATCATAAGTGATTTTTTCAATACTATCCGTTTTTGATTTTTTGACTTTTGTAAAAATAGTTTCCGAGCTATCAGTTATATTTATTCGTGAAGCATCACTGGCATCTGATTTGCTCATTTTTTTAGTGCCATCTTTCAAACTCATAACTCTTGTTGCAATACCTTGAATAAGAGGAGTTGGAATCTTAAATATTTCTTTTTGAAACTTGCGATTGATTACTGCAGCAATATCCCTAGCAAGTTCTAGATGCTGTTTTTGGTCATCTCCAACTGGTACCACATCGGCGTTATAAAGCAGAATATCAGCGGCCATGAGGACTGGGTATGTGAATAATCCCGTGTTAGCATGATCTTGTTTGCTGCCGGCTTTATCTTTAAATTGGGTCATGCGGTTGAGCCAGCCAATTGGGGTCACGCAGTTTAAAATCCATGCTAGCTCGCAATGTTCTTTAACAGCTGATTGTAAAAATAGTGCTGATTTGTTTGGATCCAGACCGCAAGCAAGGTAAGTAGCTGCAGAATTTAAGACATTTTGTCGTAGTTCTGCTGGATCTTGATCTATTGTGATTGAATGTAAATCAGCAAGAAAAAAATAGCATTCGAAATTTTCTTGCATATGTACCCAGTTTTTAATTGAGCCAAGATAGTTACCAAGGTGAAGCTTACCTGTAGACTGAACTCCGGAAACTGCAATTTTTGTCATAAAATCTCTTTAAAAAATACCAAAAAAAATAATTGTCTGTAAAGAAATTTATAGTTTTACCAATTGTAAAAATACTATATAGTCAGCCAATTAAACTTTTTAGCATTATATATGTTTTGGCGATCTAGAGTACTTACTTTTTATACAATAATTAGCATAATATTGGTATTGTTTTTTATCCTATTTTGGGCACCAATGCAATTATCAAATGTGTCTTACAGTTCGCGGTACAAAGTAGCTGAGCTTTTTTCGTATATATTTATTTATCTACTTTGGTTGGTATGTGGAATAAAATTTAAGGTAATTGATAGAGAAAAGCTTCCAGTGGATGGAAATCCTTATATAGCTTTGTCTAATCACCAATCTTTTTGGGAAAATTTCTTTATGCAGATAATAATCCCTGAGCATTCTTGGGTGATAAAAAAAGAGTTGTTTGATATACCAGTATTTGGCTTTGGCCTCCGAAGCGTTGCACCAATAGCTGTTGATCGTAGTGATAGTCGATCAGTTGTGCAGATTTTAGAAGAGGGGAATAAAAAGATTGAAGCTGGGTTGTCTATTGTTATGTTCCCAGAAGGTGGGACAGTTAAACCTGATTGTAGTGTGAAATTTAAGCCTAGTGCAGCTAGGCTTGCTTTAAATACAGGTGTGCCAGTTGTGTTAATTGTCCATAATGCAGGCTTAGTTTGGCCGAAAGGTTTTTGGTTTAAAAGGCCTGGAACGGTTAAAGTAAAGATTATAGAGTGTTTGAGTACTGAACAAATTAACTCTTATGGTGCTGATGCGCGTGAGTTAACTTCTTATATTCAAGAAAAAATTAATTCCGAGAAGAAGATACTAATTGACCTAGGCGTATAATAGGAACTCTATTAGTACTTATTGGGTGATTTTTAAGATTTTTGCAATGGTGGCAGCGGTAAGACCATAGTGCTCATAAAGCTGTCCTGCTGGGGCAGAGGCTCCGAATGTATCCAGTCCGAAGAAAATTCCTTCCAAACCGATAATGGCCGTCCAACCAAAACTACTCGCAGCTTCAATTGCGACAAGGTTTTTAGCACTTCCTTTAATCTTATCCAGGTAATCTTTTCCTTGTTTAAGAAAAGTTGAAAAACATGGGACTGAACATATGCGTATGGAAGCGCCATCTTGTTCTAGTAGCTGCTTTACTTCCATAGCAATGCTTACCTCGGATCCCGTAGAAAATATAGTAAAATCTATCGATTTAGGATTAAGAGCTTCGGAAATAATATAGCCGCCCTTTTCTGATTCATTTTGTTCTGATTTATATCTTATTTGAGGTACATTTTGTCTAGATAGAACCATCATGGATGGTTTATTGGTGTTTCTAAGGGCAATTTCATAGCATTCCATAACCTCAATAAAATCGGCTGGTCTAAAAACATCAATGTTAGGCATTGCGCGAAAAGAAGCTAGCTGTTCAATTGGTTGATGGGTAGGGCCGTCTTCTCCAACTCCTATGGAGTCATGAGTCATAACAAAAATCACCGGTAATCCCATTAATGCAGCTAGACGAATTGAGGGTCTCATATAGTCTGAAAAAACGAAAAATGTTCCCCCAACCGGCAAAAAATTGCACAAAGCCAGTCCGTTCATAATGGCAGCCATTGCATTTTCTCGTACTCCGTAGTGAATAAAATTCCCACTAAAATCTGTTGAGTTAATGGGTCTGCATGTTGGATTTGTTAGGCCATTTGAGCCAGATAAATCAGCAGATCCTACGATGATTTTATTTTCATTCTGCATTAATGATTCAATGATTTTTCCTGACGAAACTCTTGTAGCTTCAGGTTTTTCTGGTGGCTCCATACCCTTTGGAAGAGTGATTATAGCTTCATCCAGATAGATCTTTTGGTTGGGTAAAAGTGCAGAAAACCTTTCTTGCCAAGAGGTGTAGTCTTTTTGATTTCGAAACCAAGCTTGTTCCCATAGTTGCTTGATATCTTGGGGTATAAAAAACTCTTCTCCAGCAAAATCTATATTACTTTTAAGGTATTGCGTCTCATCTGGTCCAAGGGGAGATCCATGGGATTTTTCGCTACCTTCTTTATGCTTTGTTCCTTTGCCAATTTTCGTTTTAAAGGCAATAAAACTTGGTTTATCGGAAGATTGCGCGTTATTCAAAACTTGACAAATTTGTGTTGTGTCATGTCCATCTACTGAAGCGACATTAAATCCAAATGATTCAAGCTTCATTAAATGATTCTCTGACACTGTTAGACTAACTTTGCCATCAATGGATATCCCATTATCATCAAAAAGCACGATTAGATTATTCAAATTTAAATGTCCGGCGAGTGAGAGCGATTCATAGGAAATGCCTTCCATTAAACATCCATCTCCAACTATTACATATGTTTTGTAATTACAAATATCATTTCCAAGCTCTGATTCATATTTCTTGGCTGCAATAGCCATGCCAACTGCATTCGCTAGACCTTGTCCAAGTGGCCCAGTGGTTGTTTCTATTGCGGCAAATAAATGATGCTCTGGATGGCCAGCTGCTTTAGAATTTAATTGCCTAAAATTTTTAATATCATTTAAAGAAAAATCCTTATATCCTGTTAAATAAAGGAATGAATATATCAACATAGAGCCATGGCCCGCAGATAAAATGAGCCGATCGCGATTAAACCATTGTGGGTCGTGGGGATTAAATTTAAGGAACTCAAAGGCAAGGCAAGTCATGACATCAGAAAAGCCAAGCGGCAGCCCCGGATGCCCAGAATTTGCGGCCTCAACTGCATCTGCCGAAAGAATTTTTATGCAATCGCTTAGTTGATCCAATGAATAATTTTGCTTTTTCCTTGAGTTCACTATAATGTCCAATCATATCGAATGAGCAGGATCTTAAACTAAATATAATCTTATGACAACACTAGTTTCAACTCTAACAATTTTTATCAAAACTCTTGTAAAGCATTTGTGGCTATCTGTTAGTTCAGCAAGGTTTTATCAAGATGTATTTTATACTTATCAAGGTTATGGAGTAAAGTATATATTGACCTTGTCTATTATATCATCGTTAATTTGTAATATCATATTCTTAGGTTATGTGGATAAAATCCAAAAGTACTTATCTGATAATATTATTTCCGAGAGTGTAGTAAATATTGACCATGTAATAGGTCAGCTACCAACAATTAATTATAATGGAAAAGACATCAGTATTGATGAAGATTCAGTGTCAGTTATATATGGTGCGGATAATACAAAACAACTTGCAATAGACCCTTTAGGGAAATTATCTAACAATGATAAAATTCAAGTACCAATTTTATTAATAAAAGATGAAATAAATATTAATTTAAAAGATTTTAATGGAAAAACTAGGAATACATTGCCAATAAAATATACTCAAATCTTTGGCTCAGAGGCTCAAGTTCTAACCAAAGAAACCATCAAATCTAGTTTTATACCTTTATTTAAGAGAGCTCCTACCGTTCTTACATACATTATTTTTCCAATTACTACAATTATGATCTTTATCAGTCATTTATTTGAAAAGAGTTTTATGGTTGTAGTGGTATTTATTATTTCACGTTTCGGAACAGAAGGAAGGAGCTTAAAAGATTCTATTCGCGTTGTCCT